>UMKL01051029.1_pt1 | contig 16083 bp, 17 predicted proteins | sample 1966241 | NCBI WGS metagenome assembly UMKL01 (sample SAMEA4836170, study PRJEB28245) | human gut metagenome | biome: gut microbiome; material: fecal sample | place: Denmark | collected 2008 | reverse complement strand
ACAGAGAGCCAGTCCAACAATACATTATTATTCACTTTTGCAGTAATCAATCACCTTTTGTGGTGGAACAGCAAGATGAGATACTTTATCCTGCATTTTCTTATAATAGATGCTCCACTCAGAACTATCAGAACTGAAAAGTTCATTCATAATAAAAGCAAGAGCTTCAGGCTTTACCTCTGATAACTTGCTCTCGATAGCAGGCTCACTAAAGTGGGCTACAAGCATAAGAGCCTGAAACTTCTCTTCTTCTGTGATTGGATGTTCCTGAACAGAATCCACAGTAATATTGTGAATTTTTTCAAGCATATAATTTGACAATTCCTTGCCAATAACCAACCTATTATTAAGCTGGTCAATATAAGCTCTTGTCTTTGCTATCTCCTCAACTGGTGCATATACACAAGCATCAATCAGCCTCTGACCATCAAAGAGCAAACCTGACAACTTTGTAGATACTCGTGATACTCTGCTGCGGTAGGTATTCACATTTACCCCAATAAAATCAGCTACGGCATTGTTGTTATAACCTTTACCAGCATATAGATATATCAATCTGTCCATAGGGTTTGATACCCAGACAAAGCTATCAAAATATTTTTTGACAGACTGAAGTATCTTCATATACTCAGGATCTGAAAAAATATCAGGCTCCTTTGCAATCTTCTCTTTTGCCAAGAAAAATGCCTCAAAAATATTTCCTGCATTCATAATCTTGTACCTCCATCCTACTGCATCACTCACAGAAATTTGTCAAATTCTGTGGTAGTAGATTTTCCTTGTTAAAATGCCATAAAACAAAGCCTTTTCAGACATTTGTTTCACAGGCATCTGCTTTTACATCAAAGATACAATAAGATTGAGCATCGGGAAGTCAGCCTTAGTTTCCCGATGCATCTATAACTACCCATAAGCTGTTGGGAAATGCAAATATTAGCTTTAACTACATAACTGGGAATGCATGATATATTTGACTGGAAAATCACAGGAAATATTTAGATACAAAGATACCAGAGCCAAGACATACTTGCTCGGCAGAATATAATATTATATTTTTAAGATGATATTATGCCTATGAGATTTCACATGGAATTAGCTATCTTTATATTTCTTAGATTACTTACAGATAATATTCACTTGCGAAGCTCAACTATTCTCTACTCATATCATCATAGCAGAAATTTAGACAAACCATAGAATATTCAATTTCATAAGCTATGACATATTTTAAATAAGCTATGACTGAATTTAATTTAGAGAAAACAAAAATCAAAATTAGAATAGAAAAAAACAGAAAATACTGTTTATGAACAGGCAAGACACTTCTCAAATTAACCAAGGCACATATTATTACAAATTTCTTCTTAATTTATGTAAGGTTAATATTTTACAAAAAAAGGTAGCTACCGCAATGGTAACTACCCGACACATTAATAATCAATATCTTTGTTGTAATCTATTATATCAAGTATATCTTCTGGCGGAACATCAAATTGCGTATTGCCATCAAATTCAATATCATATTCCTTATTCCAAAAATATACACCGGCATAATATATTACAAATTGATATGCAGTGCTATCTTTCTCATAATCTGCAATATTAGCATATGGAAGTTTAAACTTTACTATACAACTTTTACCATTTTCTTTTAATGGCTTATATAAATTTGGATATTTATCTTTCAAAGCCCAACGAGCCAATTCTCCTCCAATACTTTCACAAAACTGATCATATGCTGCATACTCACCTTCAAACATCGACATATTAGTAAAGAAACACACTTGTGCCTTTCTATCATGACCCGCATACTTTCTATTGTACTCACCTTTTACAATATCTACTGATTTTTGTATCTCTTCATCAGGGAATTTCATATTCATATAAGCACTTTTAAGATTTGAACAATAAACATCCCAATCATTAGTTTTAAGTCCAGTTTTCAATAATATACTCTTTGAGCATACTTTTGTAGCATGATAACATATGAGGTCATATTTTTCTAAAACAGTATTCAACTCATCGTAAAACCTTGTAGCTCTAAAAGGTCCATAATAATCCTCAATAGCACACAATATGTCGTTATTGTGATTTGCTTTTTGACACTTTATTCTATTAACCACATCATTCGATAAAGCTGAAAATGACTGGTATATTTTATTCTTAACTTCTATTGGTATTGTACTAGCATCAGATACATCAATCAGCATATATATCACATTCCTCGAATTTTTTCTTTATATATTTTCATTAATGCGGCTACTTAATACTCCTGAAAGAGCAATGTCTCTTATATTTAATAGTCTACTTTTAAAATATGGTCATATAGAAAAGCATCTAAATCAATAGGTACTACTTCATCTGATTTCTTTACCCTATATTTGGTAAAATGTAAATCAAATTTAGGGTCTAGTTTGAAATCTAGGCAACCTCTTCTTATTATATCTGCTATATGTAATATATCTTCATTTGTTCTACTACACATATGAATATACTCACCTAATTCACTATCCCTGTATTCATCTGACAGGAAAAAATTAGCTAAATCCTGGTCATAATACTCTGCTGCAGTATTCAAAGCATCCAAAATAGATGCTTTTACATCACTGTTTTCATCTAACTCTATGCTGTAAGATGGGCTGAATCCACAATTACCTGTATAGACTAAATTAAATGTTATAGCATTATCATACTCCATATAATACAAATATATGATAGCACTAAACTCATCTTTACCAAACAAGTCTAAACTAAATATGTTGTCAAAATCCAACTCATCAAAAGTAAGTGAAGTAAATTCATCGGAATCATTAAACTCTATATTAAAATCATCTATTGTAAACATATTAACTATCCCTGAGTCTTTTCTTTATATAATTTCATCAACGCTGCTACACAAGCAGACTCACTTTTATATGCTTCTGTATTTCTTGTAAAACCATATGCCTCCATTACAGCTTTATCATTTAACTGATGGGCTCGCCTAAGTTCTGGTGGCATGAAATTTTCGTCATATAACTTTGATAAACTTAACCAAAAAGGCTGACTTTGACCTTTCTCATAACATTTATCTTTCTACTCGTCAGCAAATGCTTTCACTGCTGCTTTCTGCTCTCTATCTGTCATATTGTAAAAAGCTCCTTATATTCAAAATCAATCTTCATTGATACTAAAATATAAAACCAATTATATCATAAACACCTAATTATTTCATCCACAATATAAGAGCAAACAACCACACCAACCACAGCAAGAACTTTCAAAATAAGTGCAGTTACAGCACCAAAAACTCAGGTGTACAATCCTCATGAATGTAAGTAAGCACTACCTTTTTTTCTAATGACTTCGTACTTGCCAGCTCTAATTTCATATTTACTTGAATATTATCCAGCTTTAATACCTTACCAGAGCTAAAGAAATCCACTTTTCTAAGGTACTCATTGCTCTTCAGTATATTCAATACATCGTGATACATATAAAGCGATATGCCATCCACCTCAACATAGTACATTGCATAATCAAATGCACTTTCTGCTTCTTCATTCTTTCTCCTATAACTCAAAGAACTATTTACAAAGTCATACATATCCCAGCCTGAGAACTTATAAAACGCTTCTGCGGTACTTAACTTTGCCAGTTCCTTATATGGTACTTTCTCATATTTGTGTGATGTATTGATTAAAGACTTTCCCAACACATCAATCGATGCAGTGCTAAATTCTATACCACCAAAGCCTTTTGCAATCTCTAATGTATTTTCAAAGAGCATTTCAATAAAACAATTCATATATTCCCTGTTTGCCTTTAGCAGTTCATCTATATCATCAAAACTCAAATCTTCTATACCATCTTCCAAAAATCTATTAACTAATTGTATACAATGGCGAATGCGTAACTGCTTCTTACTCAATTGAAATAAGTCTTCATATGTAAGTAATTCCATCTGGCAAAAGCCATTGGAATACATCTTGATAGAGCAACCATCATATGTATACTTACTTATAATTACCTTTCTGTTTTCATCACTACTTATCATTGTAATCTCTTCTCTCATAATAAATTTCTCCTATCTATGTATTATTTTTTCTGTCTGCCGGTACATATAAAATGTTACCGACAGACCTATTAATATTTGTTTTACGCAACAACTTCTGTTCCATCTGAAACATCCTTTGCAGGATCTGCATCTGCTTCTGACGAATCAGATGCACTATCTTCATTTGTTGCTACAGATGTGTCAGATGAAGCATCAGCAGTTGCTTCTGAGGATACCCCATTATCACTGGAAACATCTGTGCTTGCTACTTCAGCAGTATCCTTTGTAGCTTCAGAGTTAGTGGATACCTCAGTAGTTTCAGTAACCTCCTTGTCAACTACAGGCTTTGACTTAGTAGCTTTCTTCTTACTATCTTTAGTCTTTGCTTTATCAGCCTTCTTCTTGTTACTGGTATCAAAATCAAGCTTCATAGTAACCTTCTTTGGATACTCCTTCTTGAAGTCATCAAATAGAGCCTTAATTCTTCCAACCGTTGATTTCTTTGACACATTACCTGAACCCATGTTAGTTTCGTATGCTGCTGGCTTATCCTTCACCATCTTTGTAACATACTTATCAAATTCCTCAACAGTTACTTTTGACATCATTGCAACCTTTGCCAAGAAAATGATTGCTGGTATCATAGTTTTCTTGTAAATCTTATTGCCTCCTATGCTGCTTGCGTAGTCAATAATATCCTCATACTTTTTCAGTTCTTCTGCTGTTCTGTTCGACAGGATATTCTCACAATAACTTTCCTGCTCTTTTCTTGAGATATTCTTCCAGTTATATGGTTCCTCACTAACTTCATTAAAATAGGCATCAACCAAAATCATACCCTGAATAATACACTCAAGATCTGCATTGTTCCTCTTCTGCATATCTGTAAAATCTGCTTGCTTTGTCAACAAATCACTCTTGCACATTTTATTAAGCCAATCAGCATTCTTGTAGCCAGCATGCCCCTTTAATAGCTGTACCTTAGTTAAGGTTGTACCATTATTTAAGCAGATAAACAGCTCAGAAAGTTCCTGTTCTGTAACCTCACCTGCATCCATGATATTAAATTCATAATTATCAAATTTATTTCTCTCTTCTTCACTCAATTCGTCATACTTCTTACCATCCAGCTCACTATGTGAACCTTCAATAGTAAACTCATTGTTATAAAAACCCTGAAGTGCTGTTGTTCTCTGTAAGCCATCAATAACTAGTGTCTCACCATTAAATTCAACAGTACATACTGGTGGAATAGGAAATCCTTTCATTACAGAACTAATAAGCAGACCTTTCTGTGCATCTTTCCACTGGTCATCTCCACGCTGTACTGCAACTTCTGTAGAAATGTCTTTTGTGTTGACCTTCTCTAAATATCCCTTTACTGTTACCTTCTTCATTAAATTTTTTACTGACATAATATTGTCCTCCTTAAAATTTTGTTTTTTAATCAATAACCATTATTGATTATGTATCCACTATATCTAATAAAGGAGCAACGGTCACTTTCATAAAAACAACTTTATTTTTTATTTAAAAACCTTTATTTACTGGGCTTTCTGGCTCTACCCCACTTATATTTTGCAATTTGGGGGTGTGCTTTGCGTAAAAACGCAAAAAAAGAGACACGGAGTTGTCCATGTCTCTACCTTAGTTGGAATTATTATATGCTCTGTTTGCTTAACCTGTATTTAGTTTTATCTTTTTTCTGAGCATTATTGTCGCCTTTATCAGCATTATAAACTTTTATATGATACTTGTCCTCAAAGTCCTCAGCCAGTAGCATGTCAAAATTTATAGTTGTAGCAAAACTTATGCTGGTGCTTATATTAGGATCTTCTATGCTGCACTTATATATGTACAGTTTTCTATGGGAATCCTTCAACATCTTAATCATATCATTATAGTGGTCATGAGCATCCTTATCATTAAATGAATATTCTTTAAGAGTCATTATCCAATCGCCCTCATATCTAAAAAGGAGGCTCATAATGATTTCTTCTTTTTTCAAAGCTGTCTCATCATTAGAATAATTATCTGAATCATACCTGTCATATTCTCTGTATTTGGGTATATCTACATATAATAATGACTTCTTGTCTAAGTTAATATCTTCAAATATTTTTTCAAATTTCCATTCACTCATATGAAAAGCTTTCAAGTTATCATAATTATATAGGAAATGTTGCACTACCTCAAAATCATCTGCATTTCTACAATCAACTTTCTTTAAAGCATTAGCATATGCAAGGAAATCGTCTAATGTAATTTCAAATACTTTATTGATAGCTTTCTGGGAATCAAACCTTTGAACATATTCTCCATCTATTATGCTACCTTGTTTCCAGTATGGCATATTAAAACACATATCACAAAACTTTAATGCTGCATATTCATAATCAGCCTTCTCTTTTTCAGACATCTTTTTGTCACAATCATCATCCTCTTTTTTAGGAGCCTTTATACTACAATCATCATTCTTTTTTGTTTCAGGCTCCTTTATACCACATAATACACGTACTGCTTTATAATCATAAAATCTCCTCTCAAATTCTTCCAGCTTATCCTTACCCCGTAGACCATCAAGACTTCCCAAGATTTCTTTTGCAATATCTCCATACCTTTGAATTAAATCATATGTTTTTATTGGATTATCTGTTATACCTTTATAATATTTTTTAAATAAATCAGCATTTGGTGTAAACATCACTTTTTTAGCATAACCTTCAGCACAAAAAGCTGGCACATATCCCATTTTACCAAAGACATCTACAAAGGTATCTGTAATAATCCTTGACTCTGAAATAATATGATGTAACATAGCGACATATATAGGTTTTGTCTCTGTTTCTGCATAGGTAAAAGGAATGCTCAAAGCTTTATACTTACTTTGCCTTAACTTCATCTCTGGGGAGTACATATTCCACGATGAAGTCTTATCAAAAACTTTCTTATTTAATCCCAAAGCCTCTAGCAAAGATATTTGTGTTGGCATTTTGTAGAACTTTCTCTTCTTTCTATTCTCTTCCTTAGAATCATATTCAATCTTTTTTTCATATTCTATGGACAAATAATCATAGATGAGTCTGAAAGTCAGCATTCTAAGCCATTCTGGAATGGATTGACCTACCCCGTATTGCTGCCTAATTTCTTTTATTACCTTGCTGGATGAATAAAAATCCCTATCTTTACCTTTATCCAATATATCTATAACACTTTGCTCATCAATCGTCTTGTTGCCTGTTGATGCAATATACTTCCTGAGAGCAATCTTTATCTCTTTGATACCATACATTATATAAAAAGCTCCTTGCTGCGTTTTCTATATTGTATCACAGCTTGGAGCTTTAGGTCGTATAAAATTATTGTATGGTCGTATCTGTAGAGTACAGACAAACCAGCTATGCATTTTCCCGAAAAAGTACCCCTGTAACGCACCATATCAGCCATATATGGCGTTATTTTACAACGCTGGAAGTAGTAGCCAGTACACAGCAAAAGAGCCTGTGTGGGCAATAAAAAGCACCCAAGCAATAGCCAGTACTGCTGGGTGTTTGTGCCTCGCTACGAACTGGCAAGGCTGATAAAATGGGCATCTACAAGTGCTATACGGAACTGCAGGGATAACTGCCCTGCCTTCTATGGATAGATAGGAATTTTCCCTGCAGGTGGAGGGATACTTAAATCCCTCAATCACTAATAATACATCCATTTTACTACTAGTGAATGAACTCTGAACTTAATCTACCACCATGAAATTAAAATACTTGTAAAAATTTCAACTCACTAAAATATTTAATACTAAGTAGTGAAATCAAACTAACGAATATGTAAATGAACTCCATGCCGGAATAAAATATTCAATTTTCACAAGAAAAACTCCAGCAAAATGACTGCACCAATAGATGAAGTATATGATATAGAAAATGAGAACTGCCACCATATGCTGACTGCAAAAAAAAGCACAGCCTACCACATTTAGACAGGATCTCCGCCGATTTTACGGATGAAAAAACATATAAGACACACAATGCACAAGAAATATTCACTCAACATATTTTAACTAACAGTTTTCAGATGCATATAATTGTAGCTGGAACACCTCGACAAATATATGGAAAAAATACCACAGAAATAGTGATTTTCACAAGGTCGTAAAAAGTCGAAAAATTGTCGGAACTTTGCTAGAGCCGATTTGTGCCACTTTTAATAGCAGGTGGCACAGTTACAAGGCAACACGATTTAAAGGGCTGTTTTGGGCGGAAATGCGAGCCAGAAACCGATAAAAAGTACCCTTGACGCTGTCAGTATGCAGACATAAGAAAAGACCAGCAACTCCGAAGAATCACTGGTCTGACTATGCTCATAATATTCAATTAAGCTGTTTTGCGTCTCTTTACAAATACGATTACTCCCATAGCTGCAAATGCCATCACAACATATATTGCGATTGGTGTCATATCACCAGTCTTTGGTGATGTAGCTGTTGTATTTGCAGATGATGCGTTCTTATCTGTTGATACAGTAGTATTTCCAGATGATGTATTATTATCTGATGTAGAAGTGTTTCCATTATTAGAAGTATTTCCATTATCAGTCTTTGTATCATCGTTGCTTGGTAACTTTGGCTCTGTCTTTGTTACAACATAGCTTGAACAATGGTCTTGCTTTACTGTCATATAACCATCAGCATCTACTACGACAGCCTGAACCTCTGCAAAAGTATTGTCAGCATTCATAAGTGAATAATAAAGTGTCTGACCTGCATACTCTGTTCCTGCATAGAAGCGGATGTTTGCTGTTGCTGGTAACTTGCCTGAGTAGTTATAGTTAATCTGTGATACAAAATTATCCTTTGTGATATAGGATGGCATTGTATCCGCATATGCATTCACAATTGATGTAGAGAAATCATACTCTGTCTTGCCATCTACACTTGCCATAGTGCCTTTTGCAAATGTAAACGTTACATTGTTATTTGACTTGATAATAACATCTTTTGTAGCATTCTCAGCCAAAATTGAAGCAAATGTATCAGCAGAGATTGTCTGTGAATCTCCTAAATCAACTGTATAGCTATCAGATGAAACTGCTGTACCACTCTTAACAGCATTGATATGTAAGGTATTATCAGCATTATTATTATCATCTGAAGTAACTGAAACTGTCCAGTCAGTTACACCATCAGCCATTTTAATATCTACAACAGGTTCCAATCCTGTAACTTTGTAAGTCTCTCCGTCCTTACCCAAAAGATGTATGTCAGCAGTTTCCTTTATTCCCATTGTTACTACTGCTATATCATTTCCTGTTGTATCTTTAAGTGTAACAGTATTAGAGCTTTTTTTAGATAATTTCTTAGCATCATAATAATCACCAAGGATTTTATCATAGTCTGTTCCAAGAGCACCAAATGTTGGTTCTATCCCAAGAGTTTTGGTATTCGTATAATATTCATCATCAATTGTTACATCAACAAGACCATTACTTATGTAAGCATTTCTGCTTCCCTGTGCAGAAAGTACAGCATTTGCACTTCCTCCAACGTAAACATTCGGATAGTCACCTTCATAATCTCCATATTTACATTGTGCTGGAAGATACATATCAGCGTATCCATTCTGATCTGTAACAACAACGGATTTAAAACTCCATGGATTATCACTTTCTCCCTCAATTACATCAAATGAATTTCCATTCCCCCATTCACTATGTTCCTTTATATAACCATACCTTACAAATGCTCTTAACCAAGAGAAATCACCAACTTGTGTTTCATCCTGCACAACACTAACTCCCTCTATCGGAGTTCCGTCCTGTCCTTTAGCAGTTAAGTCATACATATATGATACCTGCGTACCACTAAAAGCAATTCCGCCACCGCCGCTATAATCTTTTGTCTTGCTTAAAGTCAATGTTCCATCTGAATATACAAGATTACAGCCCCAGGCAGTTGTTCCTATATGTCCACTAGAGGCAAATTTATTATTCTGGCTTTTCACTGTAGTTTCGCCGCCGCTTATACTTATAGTTCCTTCCCATAATTCGTATGAATCACCTGAATATATCTTGATTTCATCACCATTACTGAATGTTACATTAACTGCTCCATCCTTTGACAGTGGATACATTGTATCATTCACCTTGATATTTAATGCTTTCCACGTTCCAAATTCTCTTGAGCCTTCACTGTATATCCAGGCTTCACTTGCAACAGATACAGGTAATACCACTGACTCAGAAACTGCCTCCGCCTGAATAGCAATATCAGCATTGGAATTGGCATCTGCGTATACATAATTTCCACCAACTGAAAATGCTGTTACTGCTGCCATAGCCAGAGCAACTGCTGTGGCTTTAAACTTTTTCTTTCTCATAAAACATATCTCTCCTTCTTTTGAATATTATGTAAAACCTTATATTTTACATGTTTTATACCATACTCACTATATAGTGAGTATCTATATAGTGAGTTATTGTATCAGCACTTATTATATACAATTTATGGTAAAAAGTAAAGGAGAATTTTCATGTGCAACTATGGTTCTTTACACTTACGCATAAATGAAATTCTTGCAGAGAAAGGTATCTCCAAGAATAAAATCTGTAAAGATTTGGATATTCCTCGCAGTAACTTCAACAGATACTGCCGAGATGAATTCCAGAGAATGGACACAAACCTAATCTGTAAGTTATGCGATTATCTTGATGTAGATATATCAGCTCTTATAGAATACAAAAAGCCCGATACTTCTCACCATGAATAGATTGTATAAGTAAAGCGACTGAATCAAAAACAGTCGCTTATTTTGTGCTTTATATTATTACTTTGAATTTATCCTGCTCTATAATGATAGCAATACTGCCAGACTGCGGTGGCAACCAATGACCTTGTAATTGTAGAGCATCGTCTATATAATCCACTTTAAATCTGCTACCTGCAGGTTTTGGACTATACTTATCAGCTATAGGCTCTGTAAGCTCTACGATAGTTCCTTTAGGATATCTTGCAGAGTAAACTTCTTTCTTATTGATTGGGTATGACATATTACTCTGCCTCCTCGTAGTCTATCATTTTATCTGGCATCAGCGGAATCAAATGACTTTCAATAACAGGAATATCTTCCTCTCTTATTGATGTGAATTCGCCAGCACTGTTATGTCTTACACACATAATGTTGCCAACCAACATATCAAGAACAATACCATCATCACTAACCAAGAATCTGTTGATTGGGAAATTTCTGATTTTACCCTCATCATTGCAGATTATATCAATGTCATTATTGATACTTACTACTGCAATAAGACCATTGGCTTCATTAAAATTGACATATCTCTGTTCAGCCTCTAAGGTGTTATCAACCTCGGCAAGATAGCCTTTATAAACTACACCCGACAGCTTATTCACTCTCAGCAGATATGCCTGAATTTTCTCCTGCTTCATCTGCAACCTCCTCGGCATCATCGCCTTCTGTGTCCATATCTTCAGTATCCACAGCTTCTTCCGTAGGATCATTCATGAAACTACCCATAGCTGGCGTGTCCTCATCAGTACTTGCTGTAACATCATCAACCTCAGAGTTTTCATTTTCACTTGTCGGTACATCGTCAAAATCAGCATTTTTTTCAACACTTAAGATATTCGCATTCTCCAAGTCAAAATAATCTGCAAAGGCTTTTGCGATTGCTGACAGTCTACCTTCCGTCTTGACACGCTTGACATTTCCTGATCCTGTGTTTTCCTCATAATCAACACATACAGAATTGCTGAAAGAATCAATGAATACTTTGAATTTTTCAGGTTTAATATCATTTTCCAAAGCCAGTTTACTTAATACAACAACCATTGGAATATTTGATTTCTTAAGGAACTTATGCTGCTCTCTGAATGCCTTTCCAAGATACTCAAAAAGCTCCATAATCATCAGCTTTTTATCATCGTTGTATTTGCCACGAATATGCTTACAATACTTCGTGACTTCTGCGGTCGAAATGCCTTTCCACTCATCGTACCCCTCATGCCTTGAATCGAGCAGGAGCATACTCTGTAACAACACTTCCAAATCTGCCTCTCTGCGAAGCTGGGCAACTGTTAACCCAATACTATGCTGGAAGAAGTCCATGCTACAAATTTCTTTCGTCCAACGAGCAAGTTCTGTAGACATAATGCTTCTGCATTTCTGTATTGGACTTAATGGTGTAGAATTGTTAAGTCTTGCAAAGATTTCTTCTACCTCCTCATCGGTGCAATCTTCCAAGCAAAAGATACTCATGCGACATCCTAAAATCTCATCTTTTAAATCATCCGCCAGTTCTTCAAATGAGAGGTTGGCAAGGTCAAACTCAAAACCATCAACAGTACATGGTGGAGTTGCTGAATGAAGTTCATATTCGCCCTCTACAAAGTCAAAAACACTTGTCAGCCTTTGTTTTGCATCTAAACAATCATATACAGTGTTTCCATTCTCATCTTTTGTTTTAAGAAAATAGCAGTTTGGAATGGGATACCCCATCAATATGGAGTGAATCAGCAGACTCTTCTGTAAAAGAGTCCACTGCGAACCACTACGCTGTATTGGATTATCAAAAGTTAATGTTCCCTTGTTTTTCCAGCCAATCATGGTCTTGATGCCAACTGGAAGCGTAGATTTATTCATCCATATCCACCTCAATTCCATCGTATTCTTTTTCCAGCTCCTCTCGGCTCATCTGACCTAAGCGGAGCATAGTAGTATCCTCCAGTTCATAGATAGCCTGTCGAAGTTCCTCATCTGACATATCAGATAAATCATCTTTTTCATCTCCAAACTCCGCCTGAACTTCTGCTCTATTAATATTTAAAGGACAGTCGAAAACATCGTTTGGTGCATAAAACTGGATGAGTGAGCCTTGACAAAAATATGGCTTGCTCTTACCTTCATCAAACTTGTACTTTTCCACAAACATCATCGGCTGGAAATCACAATCAGAAAAATCATAATAACCATCAGATAATAACTGCTTCATGATTTCCTTGACCTTAGCTGTTGGCAGATTACCAATCGTGAATTCACCGATGGCAAAGACGTTGCACTCAGTATTCTTTACCTGAAAGTGTAATCCACTTACAGCTTGCTTACTGTCCTTGGCAATCTGCACCAATCTTATATTTGTACCATTGAAAGGCACTCTCTTTTCAACAATCTCTTCAACCTTGCTTATTTCAAATAAGCCTCCATTAACTAAAACCTTAACCATAATAAATCCTCCATTTCGTGAGTTTAATTTTTTTCGTGTGTTATCTATCACTCTGTTTGAAGTGAATTGCAAGTTGTTTTTGAAATTTTTCCACAGAAAAATTTATGGGATACCCCAAGATTGGCTATTTTACAGGAAATTCCTCTGGATTTGCCCTCGCCCACTCACCCAGTCGATTGACTTCATTCAATACTTCAGACCAATCATCGGCATACAGCATTTGAATAGTAGACCAAAGGATTTGTAATAACTTTCTTTTATCCTTAGCTGGGAACTCTCTACTAGGACTAAGAACTATAAGCTTTGTAATATCTAACTGCAGGGAATCATGGTCATAATCATACAGACTGATCAAAAATGTAGATAGAACATTGACCTTGTCTCTTTTAATCTTTTTATTGGTTTCTGCACGATAATCTTCAAGAATATCTGTTATGTCAGCATAAAAACCCTCCTGTTTCCAACGCTCCTTAGCTCTGTCAAAATAGACATCCCTTGCTCTGTCAATTAGTGCCACTACTCAACACCTCCCAATGGAATATGAAGAACCACCTTGGCAATCGTGAGCATTGAATAATACACTCTGACAAACTTTGCACTTTCATTTGGTGGAACAACAAGCTCATCACAGGTGCTGCATATGACTGCATTACTCATTCCTTCAGCACGATAATACTTTGCTACTTTTAGTATTTCATCATAATGCCTTGATGTGTTTAAGACCTGCCAGTCCCTCACACGATTTTGCTCATCCCTCGTTTTAGGGAGCAACAGCACAAAAGAATTAGGGTGCTTTTCAGCAATAGTGTTTAACAACATTTTTCAAGTCCTCCTTTCAGAAAAAGTCCCGACAATTCAGGGTTGTGTGTGATGTTAGCTCTAGCCTTATTTTTTGTAAAGATTGTCTTGGAATTCTTCTTAAAAAGTTGCATAAACTGCTTAATTATCTTTCTGACTGCGAAAAGAGGGCAAAAAATTAGAGCCAGTCTTTCGACTGACTCTGTGTTTTTTATTATGAACTTATAATTTTATTGAATGTGGCTTCAATTAAAATAAACAACCGCTTATGACTTAGAACCACAAACAGGATTTTTTCTACCAGTTTATTTCATTGATTTTACGAATAAAACCATCCCAATCGTCCATACAATTTTTTGTTATACAATCATAGACTATACAATCTTCCTCAGTTTCATTCTCTTTGTAATCTTTTATATCCTTACATATAATTTTATGATTAGCTTTAAATTCACTCCACCAATCATATTCTCTTTTTTGATATGTTTTATACGCTCTACTTTTTTCAAAAGTAATTCTAGCATTGACTATTTTTAAAACTGTTTCTTTTAACTCTTGAGAATACTTATCCATATAAATATAGTTCCACTCTTTTCCATTTGTGTAAAGAACCTTTTTATACCATAAAATTTCACCAATAAGTTGACCTTCATCTCGAGTCACTTTTTCTTTTGATAGACATTCTTGAATTTCATTTATATTAAATAACTTATTGCCTAATGCTTTAATCTCAAGACTACCGATAAGTCCGTTCCAATCTTCTTCTTTAATTTCATCTCTGGCTATATCCTTAAAATCTTTATCAAGTATGGCAATATCAGGAAAACTACTTAGTCCGTAGTAGATATTTCCTTTCTTTGACTTTTTTCTATTAAAAACATATCTTTTAGATAGTTCTCCTGTCATAGGCTGAATTATCTCTGTTGCTAACGAATAAAGTTCAATTTCTGTATTGTTCTGTGCTTTTATAAGCTCTATTTCTTTTTGGTATTTCTCTTTAGTCATAAATTATCCTCTTTATAAAATTCCAATTTGTATTTAGTATAACAATATCGCCAGCAAGAAACAACTGGCGATATGCCCATACCCCATTAGCTTTTGGAAATAAGAACTTAATGGAAATACTATTGAAAAATACAAAGACAATCGCATATTTTATTTCATCTGAAAAGTACCTGATTACCACAACTACACATAAAAACCACAGGCAATCAACAGTTGAGGTTTTAAAAATGCTCTCTATGCTGAATAGCTACAAGAAATATTCATCAGCAGATAATAATCTTGAAGTTTTATATGCTGCATATAGGCACAAAAAAAGGACTCATCATTTTTTGACAAGTCCTCAGTTATTACTTTGAATGCTTAATCAACTGTAATAGAATCAACTGATTAAGCTGTCTTTTATCTTTTTTCCCTTTCATCCGCCTCACATACTCTAGGTAATCATACATTATCTGAGCATGATCCATTTTGGATGAGTCCAATGTAATTGCTCCTGATTTTGCCATTTCATAAATCAAAAGCAGTAACTTTGTGTCATCATTTGAGATTTCAAATAATTCCCTATTCATTATCACACCTCCAGCACTTCTTCCAAAGGCTTGCCACAGCTAAGAATAATGTGAATAATTTCTCCCATATAAGGATATTTTTTCACAATATCTTTTACAAGCTGTATTGACTCTGGAATACCTTTGTTTGCCTGTAAAAGAGCAACCTTGATATTCACTTTGTCAATGACAATGAAATCCAATAGCTTCTCATCTAAGGATTTCAATGCCCAATCAAGCTCTGCATTGTCGATGATATTTTTTGCAATATCTTCTGTTTGCAATGCAGGAACAGAGCTTGTTATTACCCCTCCTTCAGCAAAATCATCATAATCATCAAGCAATGACTTTTCATTCTTATGACGTCTAGCCTGCTCCATCTTTCTGAGCTTTTCTACCTTACGCTCATACTTGCGGAGGTCAAACACTACATTTCCATCTGAATCGTAGTGTTCTATT
>UMKL01009102.1_pt1 | contig 16460 bp, 12 predicted proteins | sample 1966241 | NCBI WGS metagenome assembly UMKL01 (sample SAMEA4836170, study PRJEB28245) | human gut metagenome | biome: gut microbiome; material: fecal sample | place: Denmark | collected 2008 | reverse complement strand
GGTTTTTTATATAACTAAATCTATCTGACTCTAACAAAATCCTCGTTATCTTAAATTATAATAAAAAGAATCTTGCCTTTCGTTGTTTTACTCTTATTTTTGATAAATTTGTTTTTTATATTTAAAGAAAATATTATTATCCACATTCTAACGTAACAGAACGCTGAACATGAATAAATATGAACTTGCGAAAAAGATAACGCAGCTCGATGGCTTGACAAACGAAGAGAAGGCTTCGCTTGTTGAGCTTCTTCGTTCTCAGAAGAAGTATGGCTTGGTGTGGGAGGACAAGCCGGAAGAAATAGAAACTCGTCTAATGGACGAACTACCGGTTCTCACTGAGGTGCCGGAGCGTGCCATCGTGAGCGACTCTCCCGATGCGCCCAACCATATCCTTATCGAAAGTGACAACCTCGAAGCGCTCACCGCTCTCGCCTATACTCACGAGGGCAAGATTGACGTGATATATATTGATCCGCCTTACAATACTGGCAATAAGGATTTTGTCTACAACGATTCTTTTGTAGACCGTGAAGACGGCTATCGCCATTCTAAGTGGCTGTCGTTTATGAACAAAAGACTTCAGATTGCGAAGTCTTTACTTTCTTCGGGGGGGTAATTTTTATCTCTATTGATGATAATGAACAGGCACAACTAAAGATGTTGTGCGATGAACTTTATGGAGAAAGTAATTTCGTGGCATGTCCTGTTAGAAGACGTCGTAAATCTCAAGCAAATTTATCTAAAAATATATCTACAATACATGAATATGTTTTGATTTATAGAAAGAATATAAATCATGAGCTGAATAAAGTAGAAGCTAATATAGATATTAATAGTTATAAAAATCCTGATAATGACCCCCGAGGACCATACACAACTATGCCATGCACAAATAGAGGTGGTACCAAGTATAGTGTGATAACACCTATGGGAAATATTATTGAAGATGAATGGCGTTTTAAAAAAGAAACTTATGATGAGTTATATAAGGATAATAAAATAGTCTTTCCTCGTGGTGGTAAAGGAAAACCAAGATATAAATTATTTTTGACAGAAAAACAGCAAGGTGGTGTAATTCCTAATAGTTGGTGGGATGAACTAGAGTCAAATCAAGAAGGGGCAATTTTACTTAAGCAAATATTGGGCAAAGATGCTTTTAGCAATCCAAAGCCTGTAGGTCTTATTACATTTATAGAGAAACTTGCCACCTCTAAATGTTCTACCATCCTCGACTTCTTCGCGGGTTCCGGCACCACCCTCCACGCCACCATGCAACTCAATGCCGAAGACGGTGGACATCGCAAGTGTATCCTTGTCACCAACAACGAGAACAACATCTGTGAGAAAGTTACCTACGAGCGCAACAAGCGAGTAATCCAAGGCTACACCACACCAAAGGGCGAAGAAGTGGAAGGTTTGCACGACAACAACCTTCGCTACTACCGCACCAACTTCCTCTCTCGTGACAAGAGCGTAAAGAACATGCGCCAGCTTGTACGTCTCGCCACAGACATGCTTTGCATCAAGAACGATGTTTATACAGAAGCACCTTTCTGTGGCAAAAATATCAATCCTAACATTGCCCGCTATTTTGATAACAGGCAAGGATGTCGTATGCTTGTCATCTACGAGGAGCGTGCCATACAGCTGCTTGTACAGCTCATGGCACAGACCGAGGACGACGGCATCAAGACTATGGTGTATGTGTTCTCGCCTGGTGCCGACCCTTACACCGACGATTTTGAAGATGTTGCCGAGCGTGTAAAGCTATGCGCCCTGCCGTCTGCCATTTATGAAGCATACAAGCGAGTGCTGCCCAAGCGTAAGCCAAAATTCCTTGACGAAGCGTTACAGGAAATGAAAACACAGGCAGAAGCCGAAGCAAACGTACAACAGACACTCGACTTTGGAGAAAACGACTACATGAATGAGGAAGGAGGCGACGCATGAAAGTATTGAAATATCAGCAAAAGGCTGTTCAAGAATTGGTTGATAAGTCTATCGACTTGCTGTCGCTTGCCGGGCAGCGACACACGCTTGTTTTTGAAGCACCTACTGGTGCCGGTAAGACCATCATGGCATCTGAGATGCTTATGCGACTCTGCACCGAACTGGCAGAGCGTGCCGACGCACCATGCTCTGAAGTGGCGTTCATGTGGATAGCCCCAAACAAGCTGCACGAGCAGAGCTACTTCAAGATGAAGACCTTCTTCACCGAAACGCGCGAGCTTCACCCCATTGTCTATGACGATATGGACCATTCTGCCAACGGATATATACATCCTGGAGAAATCCTGTTTGTCAACTGGGAGAGCATCAACAAAGATAATGCACTCATGATCCGCGACACGGAACAGAGTGCATCGCTCTACGACCTAACTCGTCGCACACAGACGGAACATGAAATACCGCTCGTCGTCATCATCGACGAGGAACACATGTTTGGCGGACGACAGGCTAAGAAGTCGGAAAAGGTATTGCAGAATATCATGCCAAAACTGGAGATACGCATATCTGCCACACCTATTACTGCTCATCCAGAGGAGAAGGTAAAGGTGCATCGCCAACATGTTATCGAAGAACAGATGATAAAGGAAGGCGTGGTCATTAATCCTGCACTCGACTTCTCGTCTCCAGAAATGTCGCTCACGCAGCATCTTGTCAGCTTGGCGCTGAAGAAACGCAAAGAACTTGCGGAGGCATACAAGCGACTGGGTGTCAACATAAATCCGTTGCTGCTTATCCAGCTGCCTAACGATGGTTCTGAATCGATGAGCACAGAGGACACAGGCATTAAGGACGAAGTGACATTGTATCTTGACACTATACACGGTATTAACACAAACAATAATCGTCTTGCGGTATGGCTGAGTGGTGAAAAGGTGAATGTGGACGGACTGGAGCAAAACGACAATATGACAGAAGCCCTGCTTTTCAAACAAGCAATCGCACTCGGTTGGGACTGTCCACGTGCTGCGGTGTTGCTTATCTTCCGCAAAATAGAAAGCTTCACTTTCGGTGCACAGACCGTAGGACGCATTCTGCGTATGCCCGAACAGAAGTTCTATCAGGACGACAGGCTGAACAAGGGTTATGTATATACCAACATCAGCCAAAATCTTGTAAAGATAGAACCAGAGGATATGGATTATCTCTCTACAATTCATACTATAAGAAGAGAAAATCTATGCAATGTTTCGTTGCAGTCGGAATATTGTGAACGCCCTGCCATAGGCCGTAAACGTCTTGGCAGCGACTTCCTACCTCTTCTCATTAAGGTGTTTGAGGAACAGTTGCAGATTAAAAACAGACAGCTTTCGCTCTTCATCGAGGAGGAGTTGTATGGAAATGAGCCTCTTCCTGAGGAGGGCGGATCTGAACACGAGAGCCAAATATCAAAGAACCGCCGTGCGGTGATGGATAAGATTGAGTTTAAAGTGCAAAGTATCGGCGTGGAGATTATTGAGGACTTGAACATTACGGGAGAGATAGGACAGACTCTTGCTGCAAACAAGGCTAAGTATATACGCACCATGCAGGAGCTTAACGCTACCTTCAATGTGTTCTGTGCCCGATTAATTGGTGCCCAGTTTGAGAAAGTGAGTATTCCTACGCTCGGCATGGCACTGAAAGAGGCAATGGAACAACTCTTCGGCCTGTTTGAGACGGATGCGGTAAAGGTGATACTTTATCACAAAAACCGCCCTCGCTTTGAAGACATCATCTCACGTGCGCTTAATCGTTATCTAAACATTCTCACACAACGACAGAAAGAGAAGTCAGAGAAATCGTTTGTGAAGTACGACTGGGAAGTGCCGGCTGACCGTCTATACAAAGAGGATAACAACGTCGTTGTCGACGATGTGAAGAACCATGCGCTTATGCCATTCGTGCAGCTACGCAATGCTTCGTCTCCAGAACGTATGTTCGAGGCTTACCTTGAAGCCAACACTGAATATATTGATTGGTGGTACAAGAACGGTGACAGCGGAAAGCAACATTATGCCGTAAGCTATATTGATGGAACAGGAACAAAGGCGTTGTTCTATGTTGACTTTGTTATCCGTATGAAGAACGGACAGATATTCCTCTTCGATACAAAGAGCGTTGGCAGCGATGGGGACGCTCCGGCAAAACACAATGCCCTGATTGACTATATGGCAAGCGAGGAAAATCAAAGCAAACACCTCAAAGGAGGTGTAATCATTGCTGATGGCAACAACTGGAAATACTCACCTCTGAAGATAGAAAACACTACCGATATTATAAATTGGGACTGCTTCTATCCTTCAGATTATAAAGAATAACAGCACACTATGGGAAAGGGACTTGATGGAAAGTTTATCAACTATGGTATCCGACAGGACGACTTGATGCTTATCAGCACTTTGTGCGAAAAGCACCAGGTCGACTTCGACTGGTTGAAGGAAGAAATATTGCGCAAGTTTCATGCTGCGCGAGTAGACAAAATAGAAATGAGTGATGCCGATACGCAAACAATTATTGCAGAGGCTATTACTCTGATAAAGTAATGGAGGACTCCAGATGATTATACGTCGTATAAAGATAAGCAACTATAAGACTTATCTGTCACTCGATCTTGACCTCACGGTGCGTCAGGACCAGCCGATCATCCTCATCGGAGGTATGAACGGCGGTGGTAAGACCACACTGTTTGAAGCTATATGTGGCGCACTCTATGGATTGAAGATTAAGGATAAAGCTCATTTCATGGAGCTGCTTAACAATGGTGCCGTTGGCAAAGTCACTCCACAAATAATGCTTGAACTGGCTTTCGATGGTGTCGTATTGGGGCAGACGCAAAAATATATGCTTCGACGCACATACGCTCTCAACCCAAGTGACAAGCCCGTGGAAAGCGTAACCCTGAATATGAATGGTAACACATTCGTATATGGCACTGCCATGCCTTTGCAGCAGCGTGCCATGGCTGAGCAACAAGTGAACAAAATCATAAAGGCAAACCTACCACAGGAGTTGTCGCAGTATTTCTTGTTTGATGCCATGCAGTCGAGCGAGTTGCTAAAGGAAAACGTGTTCGCCCAAATCATCAAGGATAATATCCAGAACGTGATGGGCTTCAACAAATACATCCTGTTGAAAAATGCTGCAGAGCACTTGCAGCAGGAATGGGCAGCAAGACGACTTGAAGCGCAAAAGGAGGCTGAAGAATATAACGGTCTTTGCGAGCAGCGCAACAAGATGATTGAGGAACAAAACCGAAATGTTGAAGAACAGGATAAGATATACAAATATCTGACTTCAATACAAGAGGAGTATGATGCTGCTAAAGAGGGAGCAAAGAGTTCTGCTGAGATAACCAGGAAGATAGAGGCATTGGAGGCTGACATCAAGCAGACTCACGACTTGGCACAGCGATACAATGAACAGCTTAAGCAGGTGGTTGACACACTGGAGATAAATGTGTTCTTCCCTAAACTGGCGCTGGGCATAAGCAATGAGATAAATGATATAATACGTCAGAAAGATGCTTTGAAACTGGAACGACAAGGCATTCTGTCGTTAGAGCAGATGCGTGACGTAACGGCAAAAATCATATCGTTCCTTAAGGCGAAGGCTTTATGCGCACCTAATGTTGATAATGAAACGGTTGTGTCATTCCTGGCAAACCAGCAGGAAAGCCTCAATCGAAAAGATGAATATGCCTTTCTCGATGATACAGAGTTTGAGGCTCTTAAGAATCTATTGAACGCAAACTCTGTAAATGAGTTCTTGCAGCTGAATGATCTGCACTATGACTTGGAGAAGCGAATAGAGAACTATGACAATCAGCAGAAGCAGATTGACATTCTCCGTCGTAGTCTCGTAAGTGGCAATGGAGAGATTATCAAGGCTTATGAGGATAATAGCCGTCAGCTTGAAACCTTGAAGAAGGAACAAGATGACAGAAAACTTGCTATCGAGAAGCTGGAACGTCGCATACACCAGTATGATGTGCAGATACAACAGGAGCCGGATGTAAAATTCGACACCCTCGTCAAGCTGAAACCTCTCTTTGAGGATGTTGCAGATTCTCTGCTTAAGCGCAAAAAGATGAAGATCGAAGAGGATATGAAAGAACAGCTTAACAAGCTGCTCATTTCATACAAAGGCTGTATTGCAAAGGTTGAACTAAGCGACTCTATGGAGAACTTTACCATACGTTTGTTCCACAAAGCTGGAAATGAAATTTCGCTTAATCAGCTTAACGCTGCATCAAAACAGATTTTCATCCAAGTTCTCTTGAAGGTTCTGCGTAATTTGGGCGACTATAATCCTCCTGTGATGATTGACACCGTGATGGGTGTGCTTGATGAAGAAAGTCGCGACGTCTTGATGGAAGAGTATTTCCCAGGACTGGCTGACCAGACCATCCTGCTATGCACTACCTCGGAGATAAGAAAAGATAAGGATTACCCGAAGCTCGAGCCTTTCGTGTCGCGCACATACACTCTTATGCGTGATGTTGAATTGCAGAGTACTCATGTGGAAGAGGGGTATTTCGGTACTCCACTTAACGATTAAGAAGAAAGAACTATGGAAGTAGCTTTAGAAAATATACGCCAGGCAGAGGGTATAACTGAGGATATCCTGCCGTTAAAAGAATTGATGGAACGCCGTTTCAACCTTTCCCGACAAGTGAGTGGTGGCAAACAACTTGTTTTTACAATGAACAAGATTATGCGTATCTGTCTTATTGCAAGTCTTGGTTTGTCAGAAAAGCGAGATATAGATGAGCTTAAAAACATACAGTTGTCTAAAACCAGTATGCGTATTATGCCCAGCTTTTTCACTAAAGACAACAACAAATCATTGTTTTCAGCGTTGCTGAAACTGAGATACAAAGATTGCAATGTAGATTGGCAAGACTCTTCCTTGGTAAGCAGAATCGTGGCAAAGGAGATGTATCGTGGCATGAAATACCTTATGGACGAGGACAACTTGAACTCATTCCTCTTTGTTCAAAACGGTCGCCGTCGTTCATCAAACAGCATACCGCCACTTGAACTTCTTATAGGTGAATATGGCGATGATATGGAAGCGGCTCTTAATATTAACGGTCGCTCGGTGGCTAATGCACAAATACTCGTAGCAGGAACTACAGGTTCGGGCAAGACCAACCTTCTTTCTGTTCTTATACAACAGATGCGCTCGTTGTCTACCGATACGCCATATCCAGTAAATTTCCTTCTGTTTGACTACAAAGGTGAATTCTCAGATCCGGCTAACAACAGTTGGCTGGCTCTGTTTGATGTTGACCGTTCATGCATACTTGATTCAGTGCAACAACCATTGCCTTTCTCTCCATTCAAGGATTTCAGCGGAAGGAGTATTAACGAGATAAATCTGTACTCTACAGAAATGGCAAATGCTCTCTGTGCTATCGAAAGAACAAGTATTAGCGCAAACATGAGCAATCGCCTGAGTGAAGCTATCGTTGACGCATATAAGAAAACGAATGGTAAACCTGTGACGTTTGGACTGATATTGCAACATTACCAGGGCAAAATGGCTAATCCTGACAAGGATGATAGCGTTACATCTGTTTTGAAGCAGTTGGTTCGCAATCACCTTTTTGCTGATACTGACAGTGTAAATCTTACAGAAGAATGTTTCATCATAAAGATGGATGCTTTTCCGAAAGACGGTCCTATCGCTAAGGCTATTGTGTATTTCGTTATATCAAAGCTGAATAACATCTATGAGCAGCTGCCTAAACAGGCTGTGAATGACGACTATGTTCAGATTCGTCATTTCACTATCATTGACGAAGCCCATTATATGCTGGACTTCGACAATCAGCCTTTGCGCAATCTTATTGCTGTTGGCAGAAACAAGGGCTTGAGTATTATTCTTGCTACCCAAAACATGGATAGCTTCAAGAGTAAATACTTTGATTTCTTGGCTAATGCACAATATCCGTTGATCATGAAGCAGCAGAGCATTTCTGATAGTATAATAAAAGACCTCTTCGGAGTTACTGGTCGAGAGTTCCAGGAAATCAAGTCTGAGATTGCAGGACTGCAGAAGGGCGAGCTTATTATCAAGGATAATACAATGGCAATGTTAGGCTTGGGGGGAAAGATGTATAAGAAGATAAAAGTATCTCATCTAATTTAATAATACTGATATGAAAAAAGCTCTTATAATTTTTTTTCTTGTGTTTTCGCCATTACTGCTGATAGCACAAGATAACAACTATTATCTTTACCAGATTGTTACTTTTGACGGTAACTTTGACAAAGAAGGCTTGAAGGTAAAAGTTGATGATGGAAAAACAGTTGAAAAATTTAAAGATGCTGATGGAAACAGAATAAAATTCAATACTCCAGCTGCAGCACTTATGTACTTTATTTCCGAAGGATGGGATTTATACATCACTGGAGGAACAACCACAGGAGGTAGCTTTCAAGGAACTGGTGGAACGTCAACTACTTCATACTGGATTTTTAGAAAACCATGTTCACAGCAAGTCTTTGAAAAGTCAGTAAAAGAAGGCATCAAGAAATAATTATTCTGTCTTTCTATCCCCCCCACCGCCCAATCGCTCATATCTTTGCCCTAAAAATGCAAGATATGAGCGATTTTTTCATACTATCCGCTATACATCCATCATTTAATCATACACATCTAAGTCCACTCTCTTTTCCAACAACAAACATTTTATCCATTACAGAAGTTTTTCAGAAACATTTATACTTTTATTGATTATTATGACTACCTTTGCTTTACTCTTTAAACCTAAATTATTATACAAAGAATATGAGCAAAAAGAAGAACTCAATTAAGTGTACATTCTTCGGATTTACGATGGCTGAAACAAAAAGAAACAAAATAATAAGATTCCTAAAGAAGAATAACTATGATTTTGAGGAGACGTATGACTATAAAATTATAGTCCGGAACATAACATTTGAAGGGTTTCATTGCAAAAAAGTTAAGTTGGATTTTTTTCGTGAGGCCATTTGGATGATTGATGCTGATTTGGGTGTTTTTGAAGACGAAAATCTTTTCAAAAGCACATATGACAAGCTAAGTACAACCTTTAACAATAAATATGGAAACTACTGTATTATAAAAGATGATTTTGGATGTGCATATGAAGATGAAAACATGATTTGTGAATTCATTTGCAGAGATAAGCAAATCACCTTTTCTTACACCGACAATAGTGTGGAAATAAAGACATCAAATATATTGAAAAAGCATCATTGGCGTCTGATATTAGAAAATAATATTACAGCTCCAAAAACAGGTGTTTATTTGTTAGCAATCAGACATGATTTTGATATTTCATATGAGTGTCACAAAATGAAAGAAGGTGATTCCTTTTATGGTGTTGTAGGAGCTTCTACAGCTGCCCCAACTGATAACTTCGTACCTGTTGCATATCACTTCTTTAAAGAATTTGTTGATTCTAACAGCATTTCTAAGTCATCGTGTATCACCGATAGCTCATGGCGTCAATGCGTCTTTGATTCAGCATCAAGAGGATTGAGGGTTGTAGCATTTACACTAAATGGATTTTTGACGTATGGTATAAGTGAAAGTACTGTTTTGTTCTTTGAAGAAGAAGAAGCTTTTACATACAAAGATACTTATCTATCTCCATGCTGGGGCGATGAGAAGAATCAGCAAGATATAAAAATACTTGCTTATCATTACATCGAGTTTTTTGGAGGTGATGGTTTGTCGTATTGGTTTTACAAATACCGTAAGATACATTCTGATGAAAATGAAAAATGATATTACCTCATTAGGCAGTTTCTTAAGCTCGTTTTCTGTAAGAGGAGTGCGTTTCTTACTCTTGCCGTGCTTGATTGTCACGCGAGCGTAAGGATCACGCTCTATCTCTTCTGTTTCTACAAGCTGTCGCACCCATTTGTGGATTTTCTTATGATAACCGCTGCAGGTGACATCGGTACGAGTGCCATCGTGAAGCCATTTGTCGAAATCCATGATACGAGCAGGTGTAAGATCGCCATAAGTGTTCAGCTTGCCGTAGCGTTTTACGGCATCAATCACGACGCGCTTGTTTTTCCAAGAGCCGTGACGCAGTTCCTCATCTTCAAGAGCCATCTCCATATATAATATGAAGCTCTTTTTTGACGAATCCTTCTCCGTTTTCTTTTCCGCTTCCATAATCTCCTTCGGCTTCTTTATCTCGCCGGAGTAATGGAAGTTGAAGTTTTCGACAGTCATCTCCTCTTCAAGTACCTCCATTGCAGTAATGATGTCCTCACATTTCTTAATAATGTCGGTTGTCTCTTTTGAGTCAGCAAACTCTTTCCACTCGTCAGGTCTGCATCTGCCAACATTGATGTATTTGCGACCACCGCGATCGAGATAAATTCTTACCTCCAAATAGCCGTAACCTTTAGAGTTTGCGATTTTTCTTCTGTCAAAGACGACATCAACTAAATTTTTTTCATTGCACTTGAAGTTTTAGTGGTTTTGCCGGCTTTTAAGGGAAAAGTAGGGTAGCAAATAAAAGTGTAACACAAATTCAAACTAAAGTGTAACACGAAGTGTAACACAAATTTGTATCGCGCTGTACTTTTTGTACCGCTTTTTCCTCTTGGCTGGGTTTAGCCACGAAGTTAGACACTGTGTCCACACCTTTAGTAAAGGTCAAATTGTATGCTTTCTGTTAGAGTAGGAAAGTGTAATATACAGAAAAAGAGGACATTACGTAAAGTAATATCCTCTTCTCTTATTTTTATTCGTTAGAAATTCTCATGGAGTTTTAAAACTCTATTTGAACTCTGTGTGACTCCGGCAGGATTCAAACCTGCAACCTTCTGATCCGTAGTCAGATGCTCTATTCAGTTGAGCTACGGAGCCTCCTAGTATTAAGCAATTAGGCTTGTTCCTTAATTGCGAGTGCAAAGGTACGCATTTATTTTGAAACTCCAAAATATTTGCGCACCTTTTTCGTGGTTTTCTTTAATTTTTCTTCTTTCCGAGCGACTTTAGCCAGTTTAATGGCTTTTTAAGGATAGTTGTAAGTGTGGTTGGCTGTTTTATAGCTGGCACATTGGGAGTGGATTTTGCTGTGGTGCTCTTTCCATTCTCCTTTCTATCCTGCTTGCGATTCTGATTTGAACGGCGTGAAGCGTTGTCCTTACGCTGGCGACGTTGCTGATTGTTGCGTTTTGTCTGTCCGCCATCACGGTTAGGTTGTTCGTTGTTTTGCTTTGCCTGTTCGCCATCACGTGCAGTACGTTCATTGCGTCTCTTGGCGTTATCGCCCTTGTTATTGTTTGCGTTGTTCTCTTTGGCTCCATTCTCCGCCTGCTGATTGTTGCCGCCTTCTGCATTGGCAGGCTTGCGGTTCGGCTTGCGTCTGCGCTTCTTTTGCGTAGTGGGTTGTGTGCCGTCCGGAGTAGTTGTTTCTGCAACGGTCTCTTGAGCATTTGTGGTCTGTGGCGTTTCTGTAGCAGAAGTCTCGTTATTGTTCTGCCCCTTTACGCTGTTCTTCTTTCTGTTGTCGCGGCGCTTGTTGTTGTCGCCCTGCGATCCATTGGTTTTAGAGTTGTTTCTTGGGCGTTTTTCGTCGCGTCCCTTTCCGCCTCTGCCTCTTGAGCGTGGTGCGTTGTAGTCGGGAGTCTCTCCAAGACCTTCGGGCAGTTCGTTCTTGTCAACAACACGTCCGAGGAATTTCTCTATCTGTTTGAAGCTGCTGATTTCGTCTTCGCTTACGAATGTGATAGCGATGCCGTCGCGTTGTGCTCGTGCAGTACGTCCTATACGGTGGACGTAGTCTTCTGGGTCGTGGGGCACATCGAAGTTTATGACCATGGCGATGTCGTCGATGTCGATGCCGCGAGCCACGATGTCAGTAGCCACGAGAACGTCAATTTGTCCGGTCTTGAACTTGTAGAGGATGTCATCGCGTTCAGCCTGCTCAAGGTCAGAGTGCATCTCGCCAGAGTTAATCTTCATCTGCTGCAGTGTGCGGTTGATAGCCTTCACCTTTTGCTTCTTGCCCGAGAATATTATTACGCGGTTGAGGTCGCCTTTGCGGAACAGGTCTTTTACGATACCTATTTTCTGTGTTTCGTAGCAGACGTATGCGCTCTGTTTGATTTTCTCTGCAGGCTTGCTCACTGCAATCTTTACCTCTACGGGGTTTTTCAGCAGACTTTTTGCGAGTTCTTCAATTTTTTCGGGCATTGTAGCCGAGAACATGATAGTCTGGCAAGTGGCAGGCAATTTGCTTGCAATCATTTTGATGTCCTCAGAGAATCCCATGTCGAGCATTCGGTCTGCTTCGTCGAGAACGAAGAAGCTCACCTTGCTAAGGTCGGCAGAGCCGAGAGAGATGTGGCTGATAAGGCGTCCGGGCGTGGCTATGACCACATCAGCACCCATCTGAAAGCTCTTCAGCTCCTGATCGTAGCGGTTGCCGTCGTTGCCACCATACACAGCCACGCTGCTCACGCCGTTGAGGTAGTAGCCGAAGCCCTGCATAGCTTGGTCTATCTGTTGTGCGAGTTCGCGTGTCGGGCTCATGATGACGCAGTTGATGGCATCGTGCGGATAGCCACCGTCGTCGAGTTTTGAGAGTATGGGGAGGAGATAGGCTGCAGTCTTGCCCGTACCTGTCTGCGCCACACCAAGGAGGTCACGACCTTCGAGGATAGGCGGAATACATTTTTCTTGTATTGGTGTGCACTGATCAAAGCGCATATCATATAATGCGTCGAGCACATTGTCATTGAGTTGTGTTTCGTCGAAATACATATTATGTTATGGGTTTTATTTTTTTAATTAGGGGCTTTTTTATAGCAGAAATACGCAACGATTGCAAAGATGAAGTTCGGAATCCATGCAGCCAAAATAGGTGGCGTATTGGCGTTGATGGCAAATGTAGACGATACTGTTTGTAGCATGATATAGCCGAAGCTCAAGGCGAGTCCCATGCCGAGATACATACCCATTCCTCCTTTGCGTTTGCGCGATGATAGCGACAGACCGATGGTGGTCAGGATGAACGATGCGAACGATGAAGCTATTCGTTTGTGGTATTCCACTTCGTATTGTACGACGTTGCCGTTACCACGATTTTTTTGTTTGCCGATATATTCTTTCAGTTCCGGATTGGTGAATGTTTCTTGCTGTCCTTTCGAGTAAACGAGATCGGTTGGCTCCATCTGTATGATGCTGTCGCGCTTTATTCCGCTTGTGATATGTTCGCGTAGTCCACGCAGCTCACGTATCTTCCAGTTGGAAAGAGTCCAGTGATACTTTGAGTCGGAGATGGTGTCGTACTGGATATCCATTGCCGTAAGATGGCTCACGAGTTTCTTGTTCTCAAACTTGTCGAGAGAGAAGCCATATCCGCATTTTTGATTGTTGTCGTAATGCTGTATGTACGCAATAGTGCCTTTGTCCACTTGCAGCATAACATTCTCTGCCGATGTGTTCTTCTTTTTGTTTTTGTACATCGTCTCGAAGTTCTGTCTTATCACCGTACCGTGTGGAATGACGTATGCACTGAGGAAGAACGAGAGTGTAGAGATGAGTACGCACGAAATCATGTAAGGGCGCATGAGGCGCTTGAACGAAACTCCTGCAGCAAGCATGGATATGATTTCGGAGTTTGAAGCCAGCTTGGATGTGAAGAAAATTACCGCGATGAATACGAATAGCGGACTGAACAAGTTGGCGAAGTAAGGCACGAAGTTGGCATAATAGTCAAATACGATAGCCTTTAGCGGTGCGTGGTATTGAGTGAACTTTACGAGGTTCTCGTTCACGTCGAACACGATACTGATAGAGATAATCAGTATGATAGAGTAGATGTACGTGCCGATGAACTTGCGTATGATATACCAGTCGAGAATGCTGATATAGTGAAATGGGTTTATCACGTTCAAGACACGGAGAAAGCGCAGCTTATGGCATAGCCATGCCCAAGCAGTGCGTATTCCTTTAGTCTTTCTGCGTACTGTCTGCTGCAGATGTAGCAGTTTGTGTAAACGCCTGATGTTTTTTATTTTCATTTAAATTCTTCTTCCGAGGTTGTCTATAACGCTTGCTTTCCATTGTACGAAGTCGCCTTGCTCAATATGTTTGCGTGCGTCAGTGACCAGTCGTAGATAGAAAGCCAAGTTATGAATGCTTGCAATCTGCATAGCCAACAACTCCTGTGCTTTGAAGAGGTGGTGTAGATAAGCTTTCGAGTGTATGCGGTCGATGTCGCATCCGTCGGGGTCAATTGGCGAGAAGTCCTGCTCCCACTTCTTGTTGCGTATGTTTATTGTGCCCTCGTAGGTGAAGAGCATCGCATTGCGTCCGTTGCGGGTAGGCATCACACAGTCGAACATATCCACGCCGCGTTCTATTGCCTCAAGGATGTTCTGCGGTGTGCCCACGCCCATGAGATAACGTGGCTTGTCCTTCGGCAAAATCTCGTTCACCACCTCAATCATTTCGTACATCACTTCTGTCGGTTCACCCACAGCCAATCCGCCGATGGCGTTGCCGTCAGCTCCCTTGTCGGCGACATGTTTCGCCGCCTCACGACGCAAGTCCTTGTATTTGCAACCCTGCACGATAGGAAAGAGGCTCTGATTGTAGCCGTAGAGGGGTTCTGTCTCGTTGAAGCGCTTGAAGCAGCGGTCGAGCCAACGTTGTGTGAGTCCGAGACTCTTCTTGGCGTACTCGTAGTCGCTTTCGCCTGGAGGGCATTCGTCGAATGCCATCATTATGTCGGCTCCGATGATGCGTTCTGTGTCCATAACATTCTCTGGTGTGAAGATGTGCTTCGATCCGTCAATGTGTGAGCGGAACTCGCAGCCTTCCTCACGCAACTTGCGTATGCCGGTGAGCGAGAACACTTGAAAGCCGCCAGAGTCGGTGAGTATCGGACGGTCCCATGTGTTGAACTTATGCAATCCGCCAGCCTTTTGCAGAGTGTCAAGACCTGGGCGCAGGTAGAGATGGTAGGTGTTGCCTAAGATAATCTGTGCCTTCACCTGTTCGCGGAGTTCGTTGAAGTGTACTCCCTTCACAGAGCCAACTGTGCCTACGGGCATGAAGATAGGGGTCTTTATCTGTCCGTGGTCGGTGGTTATTATACCAGTGCGAGCGTCGCTACACGGGTCGGTATGTTGCAGTTCAAAAGTCATTCTTTCGTTTCTTCTTCAATTTTAAAATTAATCGGATTGTCTACAATCTCATCAGTGAGCGCAAACTTCCATACATCCTGTATATTTTCCACATAGTGGAAGTCAACACCCTTGCGGTACATCTCAGGAATTTCCTCAATGTCCTTGCGGTTTTCCTGGCACATAACAATGTCGGTGATGCCGGCACGCTTGGCTGCAAGAATCTTCTCCTTGATGCCGCCTACCGGCAGAACCTTTCCACGGAGCGTTATCTCGCCTGTCATGGCTGTGTTCTTGCGCACTTTGCGCTGTGTGAGTGCCGAGGCGATAGACGTAGCTATTGTGATACCTGCCGACGGACCATCCTTCGGCGTTGCACCTTCTGGTACGTGGATATGTATGTTCCAGTTGTCGAAGATGCGATAGTCTACGCCGAGCGTGTCGATGTGAGCCTTTACGTATTCGAGGGCAATGACAGCCGACTCCTTCATCACGTCACCGAGATTTCCGGTCAGTGTCAGCTTGCCCGTCTTGCCCTTGCTGAGCGATGTCTCGATGAAGAGTATCTCGCCGCCCACGCTTGTCCATGCCAAGCCCGTAACGACACCTGCATAGCTATTACCTTGATATATGTCGCGGTAGAAAGGTGCTTTGCCGAGCAGTCCCTCAATTTCGTTAGGCGTAATCTTTTCGTTTACGTCGCTGTCGAGGGCTTTCTTGTATGCAATCTTGCGCAGTGCCTTGTTCACCTGCTTCTCCAATTGGCGTACACCGCTTTCGCGAGTGTATTGCTCAATCACTCTCTCTATGGCTGCCTTTGTGAATGTAGGCTTCTCCTCATCCTTGTCCAATCCGCAGTTCTCTATCTCACGCGGAATGAGATGGCGTTTCGCTATCTCAATCTTCTCCTCCGTTATGTATCCGCTCACTTCGATAAGTTCCATACGGTCGAGCAGCGGACGCGGTATAGTGTTGAGGTCGTTGGCGGTTGCAATGAAGAGCACCTTCGAGAGGTCGTAGTCAACATCAAGATAGTTATCATGGAAGGCGTTGTTCTGTTCAGGGTCGAGCACCTCAAGCAAGGCTGATGACGGGTCACCATTGACGGTGTTCTGTGTCACCTTGTCAATCTCGTCAAGGATAAACACGGGGTTTGATGAACCTGCCTTCTGTATGTTCTTGATAATTCTGCCGGGCATGGCTCCCACGTAAGTGCGGCGGTGTCCGCGAATCTCGCTTTCGTCGTGCAGACCACCTAATGACATGCGTACGTACTTGCGCTTCATGGCAGCAGCAATACTCTTGCCAAGTGATGTCTTG
>UMKL01007013.1_pt1 | contig 16673 bp, 17 predicted proteins | sample 1966241 | NCBI WGS metagenome assembly UMKL01 (sample SAMEA4836170, study PRJEB28245) | human gut metagenome | biome: gut microbiome; material: fecal sample | place: Denmark | collected 2008 | reverse complement strand
GGAAACAAATTCCACTCTTCTACAATGTTATAAGACAACATTTAATATGAATATAGGGAGGTATATCTTGTCTAAAATAGAAGAAAAAGTAGAAGAGCTCGTTACAAAGCCAATAAATGAACTTGGTTACAGAGTATACGATGTTATGTACGTAAAAGAAGGCAAAGACAATTATTTAAGAATATTTATAGATAATGATACTGGAATTAGTTTAGATGATTGCGAAAAGGTAAACAATGCAATTACAGATATGCTAGATGAGGCGGATTATATAAAAGACCAATATTTTCTTGAAATTTCGTCTTCTGGAGTAGAAAGACATATTAGAAAAGATTCGCAGTTGCAAGAACATATTGGAAAAGATATAGATGTGAAATTGTTTAAACCATTGAACAAGAAAAAAGAGCTTGAGGGAAATCTTAAACAATTTGACGAAAAGACCATTACATTAATCATAAATGAAGAAGAAATTACAATAGAAAGAAGTAACATTAGCTCGATGAAAAGGGCTTTTAAATGGTAATAATATAATTGAAAGGAATGATTGGAAAATGAAGAAGAATGTAAAAAAGGTAGAAAACAAAGGAATTGATAGTACAGAATTAATAATGGCACTAGATGAACTTGAAAAAGAAAGAGGAATAAAAAAAGACTATGTTATAGAATCTATAGAAACAGCTTTAGTTACAGCATATAAGAGAAATTTTGATGTTACGTCAGACAATGTAAAAATTACTCTAAACCGTGAAACAGGTGAGACACACGTTTATGAAGAACTTAATGTAGTAAACGAAGTTGAAGATTGGGATACACAAATTTCAGTAGAAGATGCTAAGAAAATTGACCCAAGATATAATGAGGGAGATGTTGTTGAAAAAGAATTAATGCCAAAGAACTTTGGTAGAATTGCAGCTCAAACAGCAAAGCAAGTTATAGTTCAAAGAATAAGAGAAGCTTCAAGAGAAGTAATATTTAGCGAATTCAACGAGAAAAAAGGTGAAATAGTTTCTGGGATAGTACAAAAAGTTGATAAGAACATTGTTGTATTAGATTTAGGAAAAATTGAAGGTATAATGCCAATTAAAGAGCAAATACCAACAGAACATTACTATGTAAATCAAAAATTAAGAGCATGTATTGCAAATGTTGAAAAAGGCGCAAAAGGCTCAACACAAATAATAGTTTCAAGAGCAAATAATGATTTCTTAAGAAAATTATTCGAGCTTGAAATTCCAGAAATTTATGAAGGTTTAATCGAAATTAAGAGTATTTCAAGAGACCCAGGAAAGAGATGTAAAGTTGCAGTATATTCTCCAAATGAAAACATAGACCCAGTTGGTTCTTGTGTTGGACAAAAAGGAATTCGTATTCAAAATATAATAAATGAATTAAGTGGAGAAAAAATAGATGTAATAGAATGGAACGAAGATCCATCTACATACATTGCAGAAGCTTTACTTCCAGCAAAAGTTATGGCTGTTGATATTAAAGATGAAGAAAGATTTGCCCAAGTAATAGTTCCAGATGATCAATTATCATTAGCTATTGGTAAAGCAGGACAAAATGCAAGACTTGCAGCTAAATTAACAAACTGGAAAATAGATATAAAGAGTGAATCTCAATTTAGAGAAATGATACAAGAGCTACAAGCAAATGGTGAAGAAAAAGAAGAAACTGCAGATGCAGAAAACGTTGATGAAACAAATGTAGAAGAGGCAAACGAAGTAGAAAACGTTGAAACATCAGAAGAAAATAAAGACGAAGAATAAAAGGAAGTGTGATACTTGAAGAAAATACCACAAAGAACTTGCTTAGGTTGCAATGAAGCAAAACCTAAAAATGAATTGATAAGAATTGTAAAACAGAGTGACGGCAAAATATTCGTAGACAAAACAGGAAAGGCTGAAGGACGAGGTGCATATATATGTAATAACGTAGAATGTTTGGAAAAGGCCATAAAGTCAAAGAGATTGAGCAGAAGCTTTGAAACAGAAATAAACAACGAAATTTATGAAAGCTTAAGAGGTGTAATTATTGATAAATAGAGAAAATAAAAAGGAATTAAGCACAAGAATAAATATAGGGGGGTGGAATTATTGGGTAAAATAAAAATTCACGAACTAGCAAAAGAAATAGGAATGTCAAGCAAAGATGTACTTGAAAAAGCAAAGTCGCTAGGCATAGATGTAACAAGCCATTTAAGTAATGTGACAGATGAACAAGCAACAGAAATTAGAAATGCATATTCAAAAAATAATAAAAATAATGTGAAAAAGGAAAATAAAGTGGAAAATAAGAAAGAAACAAAAAAAGAAACAAAGAAAGATAACAAAAAAGATACTCCAGTAATTATTAGAAGAGAAGTTATATTAAATGATGAAGAGGATTCTAAGAAAGACAATAAGAAAGCTGAAGAAAGAAAAGATGTAGGTTTTGTAAAAAGAAGAAATAACAATGATTATAACATTGTTTACAGAAATAAACCTAATAAACCTCTTACAGTAAATGAATTATTTGGACTTGGTAAAAAAGAAGAAAAGCCAAAGGCAGATGCAAAAGCCGAAACTGCAAAGAAAGAAGAAGTTAAGAAGGAAGAGAGTACTGCTAAAGCTACTACAACTGAAGTAAAAACAGAAACTGCAAAAGTAGAAAAAGCCGAAACTACAAAGGCAGAAACAGTAAAGGCTGAAACTGTAAAAACAGAAGTTCCAAAGCCAGAAGTTAAAGCAGAAGTAAAGCAAGAAGCTGTAAAAGCAGAAAGTTCTAAAACTGAAGTTGTAAAGAATGATAGAACAGAATCTCATGACAGAAATGACAATTATAGAGGCGAAAATTCTAGAAACGACAACAGAGGCGAGTATTCAAGAAACGATTCTTTCCAAAGAAGAAATAACTTCAATAATGGAAATAGAGAATTTGGAAATAACAATGGTAACAGAGACTTTAGCAATAACAGAAACCAATTCCAAAGAAACAATAACTTCAATAGAAATGATAGATTCCAAAATAATAATCAATCAAGAGATGGTTACAGACAAAATAATCAAAATGGCCAAAATAATAGATTTAATAATGGCAATAATGGTTATAATAAAAATAACCGTGATAATAACGGATTTAACAGAAATAACCGTGATAACAATGGCTTTAATAGAAATAATAATCGTGATAATAATGGCTTTAACAGAAACAACAATGGTGGTTTCAACAGGAGACCATTAGATGAGAAGAGATTAGACAAGAAAATTAACGATATATTAGAGACTGAAATTGTTGAAAAAGAAAGCCAAAGAGATTATTCTACAAAGGCAAGTTTCAAGGCTAAAAGCAATAAATATGATGAAAATAAGCAAAATAAGAATAAGTCTAGAAGATTCAATGGTGAAGAAGAATATGATGAGGGCAAGTTAAAGAATTTAAAACAAGTAGATAAGCTTTCTAACATGTTTGGAGACCAAGAAGGTGGAATGCTTGATTACTACGATTTATCAACAGAACGTGGTAAGAAAGGTAAACGTAAAAACCAGAAAAATACTGAGGAAAGAAATAAGCAAAAAATATTTAAGTTAACAGAAATAACAATTCCAGAGAGCATAAGTGTTAAAGACCTAGCAGCAGAGTTAAAGAAAACAAGTGGTGAAGTAATAACAAAGCTTATGGGATTAGGAATAATGGCAACTATAAATCAAGAGCTAGATTTCGATACAGCCTTCTTAGTAGCAGGAGAATTTGGTGTAACAGCCAACAAGAAGGAAGAAGTTAAAGAAGAAGATATATTATTTGACGAGTCAGAAGATAAGGCAGAAGACTTAGTTCAAAGAGCTCCAGTAGTTGTTGTTATGGGACACGTTGACCATGGTAAGACATCACTTCTAGATGCAATTAGAAAAACAAATGTAATAGAAGGCGAAGCCGGAGGAATTACTCAGCATATTGGTGCATACAAGGTATCAATAAATGGAAGAGAAATTACATTTTTAGATACACCAGGACATGAGGCATTTACAAGTATGCGTGCTAGAGGTGCTCAAATTACAGATGTAGCAATACTTGTTGTTGCAGCAGATGATGGTGTAATGCCACAAACTGTTGAAGCTATAAACCATGCTAAAGCAGCCGGAATTCCAATAATAGTTGCAATAAACAAAATTGATGTACCAGGAGCTAACCCAGAAAAGGTAAAACAAGAATTAATGAAATATGAATTAGTACCGGAAGAATGGGGTGGAGATACAGTATTTGTAGAAATTTCTGCAAAACAACATATCAACATAGACCAATTACTAGAAATGGTATTATTAGTTTCAGATATGCAAGATTTAAAAGTAAACCCAAATAAACAAGCTAAAGGTGTTGTAATAGAAGCAAGACTAGATAAAGCAAAAGGTCCTATCGCATCTGTATTAGTACAAAGAGGAAGCTTAGACGTTGGAGATACAGTAGTTGTTGGAACATCAATTGGTAGAATTAGGGCAATGAAAGATGATAAAGGAAAACGTGTTAAATGTGCAGGTCCTTCTACACCAGTAGAAATTATGGGACTTACAAAAGTACCAGAAGCAGGAGAAACTTTCTATGAAGTTAAAGATGAAAAAATGGCTAAACACTTAATAGAAAGAAGAGAAAGAAAAGCAAGAGAAGATGCTATGAATGCATACAACAAAGTAACATTAAGCAATCTATTCGAGCAAATGGAACACGAAAACTTAAAACAATTAAATATAATTGTAAAAGCAGATGTTCAAGGTACAGCAGAAGCATTAAAGCAATCTCTTGAAAAATTATCTGATAACGAAGTTGCAGTAAAAGTAATACACTCAAATGCAGGAGCTATAAATGAATCTGATGTTAACCTAGCAAAAGCTGCAAAGGCTATAATAATAGGATTTAATGTAAGACCAAACGCAACGGCAAAAGAAGTTGCAGAAAAACAAGGAGTAGAAATCAAGTTATATTCTGTAATTTATCAAGCATTAGAAGATGTTGAAGCTGCAATGAACGGCTTACTAGACCCAGTTTACGAAGAAAAAGTAATTGGAAATGTAGAGGTAAGACAAACATTCAAAGTTTCAAATGTTGGAACAATCGCTGGTGGATACGTAAAAGACGGAAAAGTTGAAAGAAATGCCGGAGTAAGAGTAATAAGAGAAGACGTTGTAATACACGAAGGCAAACTTGCATCATTAAAGAGATTTAAAGATGACGTTAAAGAAGTTGCTAAAGGGTTCGAATGTGGTCTTCAAATTGAGAATTACAACGATATTAAAGAAGGCGACATTATAGAAGTATTCGTAATGGAAGAAATAAAAAGAACTAAAAAATCAAAAGTACAACAAATTTCTCAAGAACATGGAATGAACAAATAATCTAAAACCGAAGAAAGGAAATTTTAGAGAAAATGAGTAAAAATGAAGCTAGACTTGGCAGAGTTAATGAAGAATTAATGAAAGCCTTAAGCCAAATAATAACTTATGAATTGAAAAATCCTGATGTTACAGGAATGATAAGTGTTACAAGAGTAAAGGTAACACCAGACTTAAAATATGCGAAAGTATATGTAAGTATGTTAAATTCAAAAAGTGTAGAAAAAACTATGCAAGGATTAAAAGACTCTGCAGGCTTTATGAGATCACAAGTTGCTAGAATGGTAAATTTAAGAATTACTCCAGAGCTTGTATTTGAATATGATGATTCAATAGAACATGGAGAAAGAATAGATAATATTTTAAAGCAAATTAGTGAACAAGATAAGGCAATAAAAGAGAAAAAATAATATTTTTAGGGACAGCACAACTTTTATTATGCGGTCCCTAAAAGTCTATATAGGAAGGAACAATAATGACTTTAGATAATATTTTAGAAGAAATAAAAAAAGCAAATACCATTGCAATAGTAGTACATGAAAATCCAGATGGTGACGCCATTGGAAGTGCACTTGCTATGAAATTGGCATTGGAGCAATTAAACAAAGAAGCAGACGTAATAATACCAGAGTATCCAAGTGCATTCAGCTTTTTGCCAGGAGTAGAAAAAATAAAGAAAGAATCTGACATACAAGAATACGATTTAGCAATAGCTTTAGATTGTGCAAGCATCAAGTTATTAAATGGATTTGCAAAATATTTTGATAATGCAAAAGTAAAGGTTGCAATAGACCACCACAGTAGTAACACAATGTATGCAGATTACAACTTCATAAGCCAAGATTCACCAGCATGTGCCCAACTATTATTAGTTGCATTTAGTTACTTTGGAATAGAAGTTACTAAAGAAATTGGAACTTGCATCTTAGCAGGAATAATCACAGATACAGGTGGATTTAGATACTCAACAGTTACAGCAGAAACTTTTAGATTTGTTGCAGAGCTATGCGAAAAAGGTGTAAAAGTATCACAAATATATGATAAGGTATATTCAAGCAAGACAAGAGCTAAATTTGAATTACACAGAATTGCACTTGAAAGACTTGAGTTTTTAGAAGAGGGCAAAATAGCCTACACATACATAACAAAGGCAGACGAAGAAAAAGTTGGAGCCGAAAACGGGGACTACGACGGAATTGTAGAAAATGGTAGAGATGTTGAAGGTGTTGAAGTTTCACTATTCTTAAGAGAAACAAGCAAAGGAATAAAAGCATCAATACGTTCTAAAAACTATGTAAATGCAGCAGAAGTTGCAATGATGTTTAGTGGTGGCGGACATTTGCGTGCAGCAGGTTGTAGCAATTTACCAGGAACCATAGAACAAGTAAAAAACCAGATGATAAACAGAATAAGAAGCTGCCTAAAATAAATTTTGTCGCCCAATAGGGACGCCCCTTTTTGGGCGAAAGGAGCATTAAATTGAACGGAATAATTTTAATAAATAAAGAAAAAGGCTGTACATCACATGATGTAGTTTATAAAGTAAAAAAACTAACAAATTCTAAAGTAGGACATACTGGTACATTAGACCCTAACGCAACAGGAGTATTACCACTTTTAATTGGAGAAGCAACTAAAATTTCTAAATATTTAATAAACCATGATAAAGAATATGAAGTTGTATTAGAATTAGGCAAAAAAACTTCGACAGCAGATGTAGAGGGAGAAGTAATAGAAGAAAAAGAAGTTTCAGCTAAAAGCATAGAAGAGCAATATGTAAAAGAAATTTTAAAAACATTTATTGGAAAACAAGAACAAACTCCACCAATTTATTCTGCAATAAAAATAAATGGGAAAAAGCTATATGAATATGCAAGAAAAGGACAAGAGGTAAAATTAGAGCCAAGACAAATAGAAATATATGATATTGAGCTTCTAAACATAAATAAAACAGAAAAACAAATAAGCTTTAGAGTGCAATGTTCAAAAGGAACTTACATAAGGAGTTTATGCGAGGATATAGCAGAAAAGCTTGAAACAGTTGGCTTAATGAAAGAGTTAAAAAGAACTGTGGTTGGAGATTTTAAAATAGAAAATGCAATTACTGTAGAAGAATTAAAAGAAAAAATAGAAAATAAAGACTACTCTTGCATAATTTCTATAGAAGAAATATTTAAACATAATAATAGAATAGACCTAAATACACAAGATTATAGCAAATATGTAAATGGAGTAAAGCTAGATATAGAAAATTGTAAAATAACAGAATTTGATTTGATACGAAGAAATGTTAAAGAAGAAACACAGAAAAACAATTTAACAGATGAAACATATAGAATATACTTAGACAATAAATTTATAGGACTTGGAATTGTTAGTGAAAATAAATTAAAAAGAGATTTGATTATACAAGACTAACAGTATGAGAAAATATAAAAAGGCGAAATTCAACAAAAAATGACAAATTTGAAAAAATAAGAAAAGATTATTGTACTGGTGTAGAACGATGATATTATTCAGATTGAATAAATAATACTTTATTTGAAAGAATAAAACGAACTTGCCAAGGAATTAGAGGATGCTGTAAATGAAATAATGGTTAGTAGTCGAAATATGAATGGAATGCTAGAAATTAATCCAATGCAAGGTACCTCAATGGCAAAATTAGATGCAGATGTACAGACCGTTGAAATAAATAGCTTACCAGAAAAATTTGGATTTATTAATAATATTGCATTGCCAAGTGAATATAAATTAGACAACAGCTATGAGCTTTTTACAAGGGAAAATTTCAATACAACTGAATATAGCTTATTGCATGATTACGTATTTAATTATAGTAAGGACTATGAAAATACTATTAAAGTAGCTTTTTCGGAAGTAGGAGAACCAATAAGAGATTATTTCTTAGATGACAGTAAAAAAATATCAAAAATTGGTGATGTAGATGTTATTATATCTCAATATGAAAAGATGTATGTAGCAACATTTAAATGTAAAGAAATATATTTTGACATAGAAACAAATGGAATAACAGAGGAAGAATTAGTAAATCTATTGGAAAGCATAATAAAATAATAAATGAAGGACTACATTAAACAGTGTAGTTCTTTTTACGTGTTGATAAAAGAGAGATTTTGTGGTATAAATTAAAATTGATAATTTATATAGGAGTTTATATTATGAAGATTATAACATTATGTGGAAGTTTGAAATTTCAAAAATATATGATGCACACTGCTGAAAAAATGGCGTTGTTAGGCAATTGCGTTCTGACACCGATATATCCAACTTCTGAAAATACGGAAAGAACAGAAGAACAATTAGCAATGTTAAAAGAAGAGCATTTTAAGAAAATAGAATTATCTGATGTTATATTAGTGATAAATGTAGATGATTATATTGGATATAGCACAAATTTGGAAATAGAATATGCAAAAAAATTAAATAAAGAAATTTTATATTATACAGATTTGATAAAGAATAAAACAATAAAGGTATAGTAAAAGGAGGAATATTAAATGATAAAACATATTGTAATGTGGAAATTTAAAGACGGTGAAGAGGAGAACACGAAAAAATTTTTAGAAGGATTAAATAGTTTAAAAAACATAATTCCAGAGATAAAATATATGGAGACTGGAATAAATATAAATCCTAAAAATGATTATGATGCAATCCTGATTTCTGAATTTGAAACTATGGAAGATTTAGAAAAATATAAAAATAATCCTGAACATGTAAAAGTTTCAGCTTTATGTAAGCAAATAAGAATTGATAGACAAGCAATAGATTATGAATTTTAGGAGGAATAAAAATTATGCTTAAAGTAGTAGGAACTATGTTTTTTAATAATAGAAAATTGCTAATAGATAAACCAAGGAAAAGACCTACCTATCAAATGGTGGGAGGAAAGGTAGAAGAAGGGGAGAGCCCATTAGAAGCAGCTATTAGAGAGTGCCATGAGGAACTTGGAAACAAGGCTGTATTCGATGAAAAATTATTTGAATTAATAATGGAATTTGATGAAATTGCTACTAGTGATGGAAAAACTCCTATTCATTTTTATGTGTTTAAATATAATGGCGAATTAGACGGAGAGTTTACTACATCAGAGGAAATTGAAAGATTTAAGTGGTACTCATCAAATGATGGTACAGATATTTTATCAAACACACTAAAAAATGAGGTAATACCATATTGTATGAAAAATAATTTAATAGATTAAAATATAAAGGTAGCACATATAAATTTGGTATGTGCTATTTAAAAGATTTAAAATTATCGAAAAACGATAAAAAAGTATTGACAAACAAAAATATATGATATATACTGATGCCGAACAAGAAAAATGAGTGACTCATATAAATGAAAGGAAAATGTTAATATGAAGATTTTAGGAGAAAAAAGTTTATCATCTAAAGTTATAGTTGGATTAAAGGTTTTATTTACTATAATCAGTATTGTTGACTTACTAGTAATCGAAACAATTGTAAAAGTTATTATCGAGCTAATAGGCATGGAAAATGTAGAAAAAAGTGTGGCAAGTCTTATTCTATTTATAATGATTATAACTACTGGAATTATTGCACTTTTTATTATTTATCAATTTATAAAAATATTTCAACATTTGAAGGATAGTGATTTATTTTGTGAAAATAATGTAAAAAGACTGAGTACTATAAGTATATATTGTTTTGTGATAAGTACTATATATTTTATTACAGCAATATTTGCTATTGCAACAATAACAAAATATTTTCAAGAATTTGTATATTATATACTGTTTTCTATGATAATTTTAGCAATAATTTTTGGTGTTGCTGGAATTGGAATAAAAATACTTAATGAAATATATAAGAAGGCAATTGAGTATAAAGAAGAAAATGATTTTACTATATAATGGAGGGAAGAAAGATGCCAATTATTGTTAATGTAGACGTAATGCTTGCAAAAAGAAAAATGTCCTCCGGTGAACTAGCAGAAAAAGTTGGAATAACACCTGCAAATTTATCTATATTAAAAACTAATAAAGCCAAAGCAATAAGATTTTCAACATTAGAAAAGATTTGTGAGGTATTGGATTGCAAGCCGGGAGATGTATTGGATTATGAAAAAGGAGCTGAAAAATAAATGGAGATTATAGGAAGTTTAATATTATCGCTTACACAGTCAATATTATTTTATGGTAAGCAAATTGGAATTTCGATGTTAATATTTGAAGTGGTATGTAATGGAATTATTTTATTTGTACTTAACCAAAAAGAAAAGATACAGAACAAGGCTGGTTTATGGCTTATGGTTCCAATAGTATTGCTAAGTAGTACATATTTTATATTTGCTAATAGAACTTTTTATATTGCAAATATATTTGTAATATTTGCTTTAAATTTTATCATGTATGTAATTTTAACTAATTTAAAAGGTACTTTAACTAATTACTTATATAAGACAGGATTGCTATTTACTGATACTGTGGGAGAATGGCAAGATGGATTGAAATTAAGTAAAGAAGTTGTAAATGAACATTTATCTGTAAAAAAGAAAACTGTAAATTTTAAGAAAATTGCTAAGTCAGTATTAATTGTTTGTGTTGTAGTTGGAATTGTATTAATATTGTTATCATCAGCAGATTCAATATTTGCAAATCTATTTTCTGGCATAGGGCGTATATTTACGCATATTAATACAGCAAATATATTTAATCTAATTTTGAGAATAGTAATTATGGTAATGGTATACTTCTTATTCTTAAGCTTTATTCTGAAAGTTCAAGATGAATTTGAAGAAGATGAATATAGACGAGAAGTAGAAGTAAAAGATACTTTTACAATAAAAATGCTTTTAGTAACATTAAATATTGTATACCTGGTATTCTGTTTTATACAAATACAGTCATTATTTGCTAAAATAAATATTCAAAATTCATTTGATTACGCAAATTATGCAAGAAGTGGATTCTTTCAATTGATGTTTGTATCTTTTATAAATTTGGCAGTAATATTAATATCAAATAGATATAATGCTAAAAAGGAAAAAAACATAAAAATACTAAATCTTATGTTAGTAGTGTTTACTATCATAATTGCAATATCGTCAATGTACAGAATGCATATGTATGAGATGGAATATGGTTTAACATATTTAAGAATGTTCGTTTATATTATACTAATTACTGAAATAATTGCATTTATTCCAATCGTAAAATATATTCTTGATGATAAGTTTGATTTTATGAAGTGGTGCTTTGGTATTTGCATTGGAGCTTATTGTGTGGCAAACCTTATGAATATTGAAAACATAATTGTAAGCAGAAATCTTACAAGAGAGAGTATTAGATCAATTGACTATAATTACTTATCAAATATTGCAAGTGAAGATAGTTATATTATATTGGAGGATAAACTGCAAGACCAGAATATAGATTTAAAAGAAGAAACTGCAATTGAGAATATCTTAATAAATATAAAGAAAAATGAAAAAACATTAAGCTGGCAAGAATTTAACATTTCAAAGATGAGAATTCAAAAGAGAAGAACAAATATACAACGAATGAATGAAATAGTATACGATTTATATGATTAGACTTTATTACTGCCTATTATTAATGGGCAGTAATAGTTTGTATTATGCAAGAATATATAATATTAACTTAGGAGGAAAGAAAAATAATATGGGAGCAATAGAAATTTTATTAATTAGTATAGGACTTGCAATGGATGCATTCGCAGTTTCTGTTTGTAAAGGATTAGCAATGAAAAAAATGAACTGGAAAAAGGCTGCAATTATAGGATTGTATTTTGGAATATTTCAAGCTGTAATGCCAGTTATAGGTTATTTTTTAGGGACTACGTTTGAAATATTTATAACATATGTGGATCACTGGGTTGCTTTCATTTTATTAGTCGGAATTGGTATAAATATGGTAAAAGAAGCTTTTAATAAGGAAAGTGAAAATAGGAATGATAATGTAGATATGAAAACAATGCTAGTTTTATCAATAGCAACTAGTATAGATGCATTGGCTATTGGAATTACTTTTGCATGTTTGAAAATACACATAGTAATTCCTGTTATAACAATAGGACTGACAACATTTATAATTTCTGTAATAGGTGTAAAAATTGGAAACCGATTTGGTGATAAATACGGGAAAAAAGCAGAAATAATGGGCGGAGTAATATTGATTTTATTAGGAATAAAAATATTATTAGAACATTTAGGAATAATAAATTTTTAAAAATATTGCAATATAAATTTTTAAAGTATATAATAATAAAAACGAAAAAAGGAGAAAACTATATGAAAAAATCTTTAATTGTAATTATTGTTATTGTTTTATTATTAGGAGGCTTATTAATTGGAAGCTATAATGGAATGGTTTCAAAGAGAGAGACTGTAGATACGGCATACTCTAATTTGGACGTAACATTGCAAAGAAGAGCCGATTTAATTCCTAACTTAGTAAATACAGTAAAAGGTTATACAAGCCATGAAACTGCTGCTATAGAGCAGGTAACAAATGCTAGAACTAAATATTTAAATTCATCATCTACAGATGAGAAAATAGAGGCCAATAATGAAATTTCAAAAGCATTATCTAATTTATTGGTGGTTGTAGAAAATTATCCAGACTTAAAAGCATCAACAAACTTTACACAACTTTCTGATGAGTTAAGTGGAACAGAAAACAGAATTGCTGTTGCAAGAAGAGATTATAATGATGCCGTTAAAACTTATAATTTATCTATAAAACAATTTCCTAATAGCATATTAGCTGGAATGTTTGGATTTAATACTGCAACATATTTTGAAGCAAGTGAATCAAGCAAAGATGTACCAAATGTATCTTTTGAATAAGAATAATAAAAGGAGAAAAAATTAGGAGTTATTTAATGTAAAAATGAAATAACTTCTAATTTATTAATTAGTATGGAAAAAAGAAAATTTTTAATAGGATGCTTAATTTTTATAGTAGTTTGTTTAGCTATTTTTAATAAATCAAGAGCTGTTGTTAGTCAAACAAGTGATTTTTATGTGAATGACTCAGCAGGAGTATTAGATAACAGTTTGAAAAATTATATTATATCAACAAATAAATCTTTGTATTCACAAACAGGAGCACAAATTGTGGTAGTGACTGTAAACAGTCTTGATGGTGATGCTATAGAAGATTATGCCAATAAGTTGTTTAGACAATATGGAATAGGAGATAGCAAGAAAAATAATGGTGTGTTAATTTTACTTTCTATTCAAGATAGAAAATGCAGAATTGAAGTGGGATATGGATTAGAAGGAACATTAACCGATGGAAAGACTGGAAGAATACAAGATAATTATATGGTTCCATATTTTAAAAATAATAATTGGCAAGATGGAATAAAAAATGGGTATAATGCTGTTTTAGAAGAAGTGAAAAATGAATATAATGTTACTATCAATGGAAGTGTGGAGGCAGTCAAAGGTAACCAAACAGATAAATATGACAAATTAGCAACTATATTTGCATTTTCCATTATACCATGCTCTTTAGTTTCTCTGTTTAGTAGACATACCAAAAAAATTATAAGATGGCTTTCAGCTATTTCATCTATCTTAAGCTTTATAATGTTCATGTTTTTAGATAGTGATATTTTACTAATGATATTTATGATTAGTGGATTGCTATTTCTTATAACGCTAGGTTCTGGAAGAGGCGGGTACTTTGGCGGAGGCTATGGTGGTGGAGGTTTCTCATCAGGTTCTTCAGGGGGATCCTTTGGAGGTGGAGGTTCTTCTGGCGGAGGAGGCTCTTCAAGAAGCTTCTAAATAAGTATGATTTTGGGGACGGAAAAAATTGTACAGGTAAAATTTATTCATAATACTACTAACTCATATTTTTCAAGCAAAACTAAGTTAACTTGCTAATGCTAAAAAATATGAGTTAATACTTTTTATGAAATTGTACAATTTTTTCTACGTCCATGAATTGCATTAATTTAATAATTTCATAAAAAATTGTTCTGTACTAATTTCTGGGACTCTGTTGTTTCTTTTTAGAAGATACAAACAATTAGGGTCTTTTGTTATTATGTTTATACCACTTGTGCATGATAGACTCGCTTTAAATCCAAGGTCTTTTACAATTGAATTTGATTCTTTAGAGACTGCTCCAAATGGATATGTAAATGTATTGGGCTGATATCCATTGCAATTATTTTTAAATTCTTCTTGCAGTTTATTTAAGTCATTGCTTAAAAAATTATAGTAGTGTTCTGAACTTTCAGAAGATGTTTTTTTACAACCGTTTCTGCCATTATTCATAGAATGTGCATTATACGTATGGTTTTGAAATTCAATACAGCCATCAGTAATTAATTCATTTATATCTTTCCAACGTAAATAACCATAATTAGGATTGGCTTCGTCTGACTCTGTATATCTATCGGAATATTCTCCAACAATTGAAACTACAGCTTTCATGTTATATTTGTGAAGAAGTGGAACAGCATAACTTAAATTGTTATAATAACCATCGTCAAAAGTAATGATGATAGGCTTTTCAGGAAGCGAAGCATCATTATAAACATAGTTTATTAGCTCGGTCATTGTGATTGTAGAATAACCTTTGCTTTGAATGTATTTCAAGTCCTCTTCAAAAATGTTTGGGTGAACAATGTAAGTACTTTTTTGAGATTTTAACAGACTATGGTACATTATAATAGGTAACTCAATTTCATCATCACTTTTAGCAAATGAAAAGCTAAATAAAAATGAAAACAGAGAGACCATAGCTGTAAAACTTAAAATAATTTTATAATTAAATCTAATAACTTTTAAAATTTTCATACTTAATAATATGCTACAAATGATATTTAATGAATATATATAAATGTAATTTGTAATAGCTGTGTAATCAATGATTAATAGAGGGTCATTTTACGGTAATAGATACAAATATTTTCAAACCCCTTGCAATATTAATGTAACAGTTATATAATAATCTACGAATTAGGAGATATAATTATATTTCCTTAATAACGCTTCTTTTTTAAGGAGAAAGTATTATGAAAAAATTTTTAAAAACGTACAAGTCAGTTATTATACTTTTGGCTGCGATAATAATTGGCGCTATTGTGGGGATAGCATTTAAAGAAAAAGCAGCTGTCTTAAAGCCCTTCGGGGATATCTTCCTAAATTTACTATTTGTAGTAATAGTTCCGCTTATATTCTTAAGTATCACAACATCAATTGCGAAAATTAAACAACCAAAGAGATTAGGAAAAATAATGATTACTATTTTCTGTGTATTTATAGTAATGTCGTTAGTTTCTGTTCTTGTTGGAGTTTTATCAACGTATTCATTTAAACTTGTAAATACTGATGATGGAGCAAAAATAAGAGCCGAGTTGGAAGAACAAAGTGGAACGGCGGAAACCACGGAAACGGAAGATTTAAATATTTTAGAGAGAACTGTAAATGTACTTACAGTTAGTGATTTTAACAAACTATTATCAAAGGAAAATATAATTGCAATTGTTGTATTTTCAATTTTATTCGGAATAGCCATAAAAATGGCTGGCGAAAAAGGAGAACCACTCGAAGAAGTGCTAGAATCAGCATACACTGTTATGTTGAAATTTGTACAATTAATATCGTACTATTCGCCAATAGGATTGGGCTGCTATTTTGCTGTGTTAGTTGGAACCTTTGGAGGACAGATTGCACTAGGATATGCTAAAACTTTTGCAATATATACATTAGTATCTATTGTTTATTATGTGGTTGCTTATTCTTTATATGCATTTATAGCAGGAGGAAAGAAAGGCGTAGTAGCAATGTGGAAAAACATTGTATCACCAACAGTTGTAGCCTTAGCAACATGTTCGTCAGCTGCTGCAATTCCATCAAATACAGAAGCTGCAAAAAGAATAGGAGTTTCTGGAGACATTGCAGAAACAACGGTACCTCTTGGAACAAGTTTTCATAAAGATGGTTCAATAATCGGGTCAGTCTTTAAGATAATGTTTTTAGTATGTTTGTTTGGAACTAGTGCAAGCATATGGCAGGTTATGATTGTAGCATTAATTGCTAACTTATTAGTTACTGCAGTGCCAATAGGTGGTGGAACAATATCAGAAATGATGATTTTATCTATGATGGGCTACCCAGTAGCAGCACTACCAATACTTACAATGGTTGCAACAATAATAGATGCACCTGCAACTGTGTTAAATTCTGTTGGAGATTCGGTTGCATCAATGATGGTGGCAAGAGTTGTAGACGGTAAAAATTGGCAAGAAAAAAACAATAGTCAAAATAAAAATTAAA
>UMKL01045149.1_pt1 | contig 17140 bp, 9 predicted proteins | sample 1966241 | NCBI WGS metagenome assembly UMKL01 (sample SAMEA4836170, study PRJEB28245) | human gut metagenome | biome: gut microbiome; material: fecal sample | place: Denmark | collected 2008 | reverse complement strand
CTATAGAAGTCACTTGTTGTTCCTGATTCTGTAAAGTTATGTACCTTTGCATCTCCTGATACCGGTGTGTCAGGTGTAACAGGTGTATCTTTTCCAATAGCTGGAATAACTGCTGTTTCATTATAACCACATCCTGTACATGTGCGGCTCTTAAGACCTTCTTCTGTCTCTGTTGCAGCCTTAACAACTGTCCACTCACCATATGTATGTGTATGTGATTCGCCTGATACGCTTCCACCACCTACTGATACAAGAGATGTCTTGTATGCATTAAGCTTATCCTTTAATGGCCTATTGAGTGAATAGCTTGTATCATCAACACTGTTATCAAATGTCCACTTGAAATCTCCGCCCATAATACGTCCTGCATACTTAGTTACAATTGAAGGAACATCTGCAGGTGCATCAATATCAGCAGTATCAACACCTAAATCAACCTTAGTATCAAAATTAGAATATGTCTTTCCACCCTGCTTTGCCTTATAAGTTGAAGGTACTGTTTCACTTCTTGATGTTGCAAGATATGCATCGAAATCAGTTGCACTTGCAGTTGTTGTACCAGCATCCGAATTAGCATATATAACAGACTTCTGACCTTCCATATAGTTGTTGTATGCCTTGATGACACCACCATTCTCTCCTGAGAATATTCCACCTGCCAGAACATCACTTCCCTGCATTGAACTGAGCATTGGATAATTACAGTTTCTGAAATAGTTAGCCTCTACGAATGCCTCACTATCCTTTGCAGCGCCTACACCATATTTAGAATTACCATCATAGTAGTTATTATATACATGAACTGACATTGTTCTGATACGAGGATGTCTTGAATCAGAATGGTCAAACCAGTTATGGTGATATGTAATCCAGTTCTCACCTGACTCTGACTTCATGCCACAAAGTGACATCTTTCCTGAATCCCAGAAATGATTGTAAGATACTGTCACATACTGAGAATTATCCTTTAAATCCATAGAGCCATCGCCCTTAGCCTGGTCACCATCTGAACCAGCATTACCATAGAACACATCGTTGTTATGTACCCATACACCACGTGACTGCTTAAGAGATATACCATCTCCGTCGCCTCCACCGCCCCAGTTCATAAGACCAAGGTTTCTTACTTCTATGCCTGTTGACTGGAATACAGCCACACCTGCTTCATATAAAGTAGCATCATCACCAATACCCTCAAATGTTACGTTAGCTGCTCCCTTAACACCAATTGCATATGCTGATGATACATCTTTGCAGGCAAGTCCGCTTAATGTAACCTGACCTATAATACGGATAGCAACTGGCTGGCAGTTATTCTTAGCCTTAATTGCCTGTGTAATAGCTGCTACACCTGTATATTCTGTGTTACCAATCTTCATCTTAACTGTATTCTTATTAGCTTCTGTAACATAAAGAACAGATGCATTAGACTTTAATGTACCATCGTTGTTATATGCACCAACGCCATTCTTTACCGGTGAATTACTTGAAAATGTAAATCCGCTTCTGTCATGTGCATTTACAGTAAGCTTATCTGAAACGATAGCAGCTGATGTATTCTCCTTGCCATTGTTCAGCGGAACAATCTTCATAACATAATCGCCTGCTTTTAATCCTACAGCATCCGCTCTCATGTAAGATGGATACTTTCTGATAAGCTCATCGTCCAACTGGACATAAGCTGAATCTGAGGCACTTGCAGACTTAACATATACATTGTAACCTGTAGCTCCTGTTACAGGTGTCCATTTAACATATGCTGTCTCAAGCCAGCCTGATGCTTCTGTTATTGCGCCAGAAGCTGCATGTACTGGATTCATGTCAAATACTATAACTGACACTGCCACCATTACACATGCAAGTAATGCACTCATAAACTTTTTTACTTGCTTTTTCATTTTTCCTCTCCTTTTCCATTTTATGCACATTTTTGTGCAAATTTGATATGTTTTATTCACAAATCATGTTTATATTACCATTATTGTACAATATTTTCAACCGCATTTTACATGTTAGAGAAAATTTTTCGTAATTTTAACACATTATTTCTTTTCCTAAAGTAAATGAATATACAATTTTTTCTTTTACAGTTTTTCCGGTAAGCTGTTCCAGCGCTTTTGCATAGTAATCAAGCTGGATTGCGTATCTTTTGACAAGCTCTTTTTCCCCCGCTTTGCCCTTCATAACCCTGTCAGTCTTATAATCAACAATCACAAGTTCTCCGTCCTCTTCAAAACACAAGTCAATTATACCCTGTATAAGCTGTCCTTCGTACTCAAATACAAAAGGCTGTTCTCTTCTGACACTGCCACAGTTCACCGCATTTGCAACTCTCCTGCCTGTATCTGATTGTACAAATGTATATATATCCCACGGATTGACACTTTTCACCTGTAATTCATTCATCTTGCCTGTTTCTAACATTCTGTTAATATCTGCTTTAACTCCATCAAGGTTCACACTCACTGAATAGTCAAGACATTCCATAACCCTGTGATATGCGCTACCACGCTCATTAGCAGCAAGCTTAACTTCCTCACCGCTTATGAACTTTGGAATTATGCTGTTTGTCTCATCACATTCTTCCTTTTTAAGTGCTGTCTTCACAGATTCATCCATGTAAGCATTTTCCTCTGAATCATCATCCGCCTGCATAGCCTTAAGCTGCGAAACCGTCAGCTTCATCCTTCCGGCTGCGTTATCATCAGGAACATACTCCGGAAGCTCCTCTAATAAAGGATAAGACACAGCTTCCATAATTTCATCAGCCAGTCCCCCGATTCTAACAGCATTCGCTTCACCAGCCATCTCCCCGGATTCATCCACATCAGCCCAAGAATCCTCTCCGGCATCAACCATCACTTTAAAGCTGCCTTTCAATTTATCTGAATCCATAAGACACACTGGCATTATCATATCAAGATAGTTCTTTATATTCTCACTGTCCGCGAAAGACAACATTCCATCTGCTGCAAGTTGCTTTGCACTTCCCCTGTATTTATCAAGTGTCTTGTCTGCATCTTTTACAACTCCGGTAATTATGAGTTTTTCTCTTGCTCTTGTCATTGCAACATAGAGAAGTCTCTCTTCCTCAGCTATCGACTCTCTTACAATTCTTCTTGCCATAGCACCTTTAATAATAGTAGGTGTCTTCGTTCTTCTTTCAAGGTCAACATAATCAACTGCAATTCCTAAGTTCTGGTCTACAAGCACAGGCGCAGTTGCGTCCATAAAGTTAATGCTCTTATGCGCCCCAGCAAGTATTACAATCGGAAATTCCAGACCTTTACTCTTATGGATACTCATAATTCTTACAAGATTCTCATTGTCAAGGCTGGCAGCCCCCTCTGCAAAATCTTCGTCAAACTTCTTAAGTCTTTCAATATATCTTAAGAAATTAAACAGACCTGAATAACTTGACTTTCCATATCCCGCTGCTCTTTCCAGCAAGACATTTAAGTTAGCCTGTCTCTGTGCTCCGGCAGGCATTGTTCCCACATAATCGTAGTAGCCTGAATCATATATCATCTCCCAGCACAGATCATATAGTGACTCAACACTGCTCTTGTCTCGGTATTCTGTGAGCTTTGCAAGGAATAATGCACATTTGCCGGACAGCTGCTTAACATCCGTCTCCTGTATCTTATCTGCTCCGCCAAGCACTGCAACTGCTTTCAAATGTTCATACAGGTTGTTATGTGTATTCTTATCTGCATGCTCCCTGCCAAGCTTTCTCACCATTCCAAGCTCTGCTGCCGTAAATCCTCCAAAATAAGACATCATTGCCGCCGCAAGGCTTATCTCCTGAACCGGATTATCTACTATTGTAAGCATGCTTAAGATTACCTGTATCTCACGCACGCTGAAATATCCTGTTGACGAATCTGTATACGCCGGTATCCCCCTGTCCATCAGGGCATCTGCAAATGTATCTGCCCAACCTGTAACTGACCTTGTAAGAATTACAATATCCCTGTATTCTGCCGGTCTGTATATATTCTCATCTGAATCATACACATTTACACCAGAAGCAACTATTTCCTCAATCAGTTTTGCAAGCCTGTCTGCCTCAAGCTCTCTTGTCGTAGCTTCTTCTTCATTCTCTGAAGATATAAGAATTACATCTGTACTCTTGTTGGCTTCATCACCATAATTACTGTCACTGTATTCAGGATATGGAAACCCAGCATTAAGCCTTACAGATTCGTCATACCCGATTCCTGAAAAATTCTTATTCATGATATGACTGAACACATCATTGGCACACTCAAGTACATTTTCCCGGCTTCGGAAATTCTTCTGTAATTCAATTCTAACATTATCGCCAGTCTCGCCGTATGTATCGTACTTCTCTATGAAAAGCTCCGGGCAGGCAAGACGGAACTTGTATATGCTCTGCTTTACATCACCAACCATGTATATATTGTTATTCTCACCTGTCAGTCTCGTCTTTGACACCGCATTAAGAATAACCTCCTGCAACTGATTGGAATCCTGATACTCGTCTATCAGTATCTCTTCAAATCTGTTCGCAAGCTTGTCGGCAGTCTCTGTGTATACAAGTTTTCCGTCTTCTTTCTTTACAAGTATTGAAAGTGCAAGATGTTCCATGTCATTAAAATCAATTATGCCCTTCTCTCGCTTCACCTCTGAAACACGCTTGGCATACACCTTTGCCACTTTAAGTAAAGTCCGTATCTGGATGCCTGCCCCCTGCATGTCTGCAAATATTCCCTCATCATCTTTCAAGAATATCTTATCATTAAGCCGTCCTATGTAATCTTTAAACAACTTTCGCTGCCCCTTAACATATTCCTTAATATCCGGGTCTGCTCCTGCATCCTTCTTTCTTGACAGGGCTTCAAATGAAAATATTCTTATCCTTCTGCCAAGCTCTCCAAAATCCTGTGAATTAATCATCTCATTAATTCCAAGCAGGTCAGACTGCAAAGCACCTGTATATGCTGCAGGTCCTGCCGGCTCAGAACAGATATCTACTAATCTGTTGTATTTATCACGGTAATCGAAAAGTGCATTTTTAATTGAATCATACAGCTCCTTAATTGCAGGATTATCGTAAGTCTCATCATCATAAACTAACATGCACTCGTCAAACCACTCATCAATCCACGGATTGCTTCTTGAAAAACGGTATATTTTATCTATAATGCTCACAAGCCCTGAATCGTCCCGTCCCATGCCAAATGCATCAACAAGATTAAAGAATTCTTCATCTGCTTCGGCATAGAATTCCTCAAGCACATCTTCCAACACATCATTTTCAATAAGCTTCTTCTCACCCTCGTCCATTATCCTGAACCCCGGGTCCAGATTAACCTCTGGAAAATGATTTCTGATTATCCATAGACAGAAACTGTCTATCGTTGTTATCTGTGCGTTGTTAAGCAGTGTTATCTGTCTTAAAAGGTTCACATCCCCCGGATTCTCGTCAAGCATTGAATCAAGTGCTTTTCTTATCTTGTCTTTCATCTGGGCTGCTGCCGCCTTTGTAAATGTAACAACAACCAGCCTGTCTATATCTATATTCTTGTCAGGGTCTGTAATCATGGAAATGATTCGCTCAACTAAAACAGCAGTCTTTCCTGAACCGGCAGCCGCCGAAACCAGCACATTACAGCCTCTTGTATCAATCGCGCTCTTCTGCGCCGGTGTCCATTTTCTTTCCATTCTCATCAACCCCTTCCTTTATATTATTCCATAATACTTCATCATCGAATTTCTTTAATTTTCTGTAATTGCAGCCTGGCAAATCCACAGAAAATCCGCACACCGCCCCATAAGGACATCTGTCACAGCTTGAAAACTGTCCGTCTTTATAAGGACTTCTCCTGATATCACCACCTGCAATTCTGTCCGCGGTATCAACCGCCCTTACATCAACGAATCTTCCAAGCATATTAAACTGCTCTGTATTCATCACCTTGCTTCTTCGTGAGTCAAATCCGCCGTCAGCCTTTCTGCTAACTGGAATATTAAGTGATGTACCCTCGTTATTGTCCATCTTCTCGGCAATATCCTTATCAGAATTAACCATTCCTTTAAGACGCAGTTCACCCTTAATCTTATCCTCTATCTCTTCTGCACTCTCTGTTGTCGCAGATACAATCGGGTCACTTATGTTGTAGTAGAACACTCCGGCAGGAATCACATTTTTCCCCGGACGCATCTTCGCTACAAGCTTCATTGCCGCTTCCATGTAAACCATAAGCTGGATATCAATTCCGTAGTAGGTCTTTACTATGTTGAAATCCTTCTTTCCTGTCTTGTAATCGATAATTCTTACATATACATCTGTGCCGTTTTCGCATATGTCAACGCGGTCAATTGTTCCGCTCATAAGCTGCTTTCTGTCTCCGTCCCCGACTTCCATATTGAACTTATGCTCGAATACAAATGGCACGAAATCACCACATTTTAACTGTTCACCCATCGCCCATACAGTGCGGTCTGCAAGGTCTTCCATCCGCTTAATCATGAATGAATTACGGCTTGAATCCTTAAGGATACTGTTCTGGTATATGTCAGTAATTGCAGCGACACTTCTTTTTACCATCTCGCGGCGTTTCTCCTCTGATATCAGATAGTACGACTCACCGTTTTTCTTGATTTCGTCGCACACCTCACGGATAACCGCATGCAGTACGACGCCGAAGTTTACCGGTGAAAATGTGAATTCTTCCCTTTCCTTCAAATCAACTCCATACCTTAAGTAATATCTCAATGGACACTCTGCAAAGTTCTCAAAAGATGTGACGCTTCCGACAAGCCTGCCGCCAGTAAGTGAATCAATAATATCCTCATCTACATTTGCAGCAATTTCAGTATTATCAAAGCTGTTAGCCGCCCGCGGTATTGTCACATATGAATTCTGCTGTGCCGTGTCTTTGTAAGATAACTTAAGGCAATGTGAAAACATTTTTCTCATGCTTCTTATAATATATGAAGGCATCAGCGCCGCACCCTCGCTGTTTTTTACCGCATATGACATGTAAAGCTTCTCCGCACTCTTTGTCATAATAAGATACAGATAGAATCTCTGTATAAATGCTTTCTCCCTCACGGAAGCTGACATAACTATTCCCTTATCCTCAAGATACTCCCTGTCGCTTTCTGACAGAACGCTTCTTGAATCAGCCTTCTTAGGTACATTGCCGTCATTGATTCCGACAAAGAACATGACCTTGATATTGTCAAGACGGGTTCTTTCTATATCTCCGATAACAACGCAGTCGTTGGTCTGCGGAATAAGTCCTATCTTGATCTCCTGAAATCCTGACGCAAGTATCTTGTTAAATTCTTTAATACCAACCTTCTCGCTTCCAAGAAGGGCATACATTTTATCTAATACTTCTATAACTTTCTTATATAACTGCGCATATTCATCACCAGTGTACTCGCTGTCATTAAGCACACTTACCTTCTGCTCCATATCTTCACGCACAAGGAATTCGTAAAGAGCCTTTACCATATCTGCAACATCAGATTCCTTTGACTTAAGCACTTCTTCCAATGGATCCAACATATCCGTTATCATTGTTCTTAGTGAATTAAGCTTCTCAAGGTCAGTATTATTGACTGTTCCCCTGAACTTTCTTATCCATGGTTCATGCCATTTTCCCCTGCCTCTGATTCCAACTGCAACACAGTAATTGTCTAACAGATCAATATCTTCGCGCTCCATTCCGCTCATTCCGGTTCTTAGGAATCCTAATATGCTGTCATAGCTGTAATTATTCTCTATTATTCCAAGTGCACCGTTAATTGCCGCAATAAATGGATTGTCCGTCACATGGCGCTTGTAATCTAAGAAATATGGTATATCGTTCTGCTTTAATATATTAGCCGCCAGTTTGCCGTAGCCATCCATGTCCGCAGTAACTATCGCAATCTCGTTATATCTGTATCCACACAGTCTTGTAAGTCTTATTATTTCTCCTGCTGCAAATGTTAATTCTTCCTTGGCAACAGCTCCCTCATATATAACGATATTGTCAGTCTTCTTATTAAATCTTCCCGAATTGTTTCTGAAAAGATTCTGTTCCAGGAAATCCAGTTCTTCTGAATTCTTAAATCTTGAATTAACATTTACAATTACATTCTTTCCCGGTACTGCTTTTCCTGCAATATACACAGGTTCAAGGACTTTCACATGTTCTTCATCGCATATCTTATAAAGCTTTGATACGCAGTCCTTACTCATGAAAAAAAGTTCTTCCCTGCCTCTTACTGAATTTTCACGCTCAGATGCATCAATTGTCAGAGAAACATATATCTTCGGACACATTGATAAAAGAATTGTCATTAAATTGTACTGAATCGGAGTAAAGCCTGTGAACCCGTCAAATACTATCTCGCAATTCTTTATTCTCTCTGACTCTGTAACCTTGCTGCATAATTTATCCAGTATTTCTTCTTTAGTTATATAATTCTTGTCTATGTACTCTGCAAATGCGTTATATACAAGTACTATATCATCAAGCTTATACTGAAGTGCTACACTTCCCTTTGAATCACTGTATGCTGCACCTGCCGCATCCTGCATAACATCCGGCTTGATATCATACTGAAGCATCTCCGATATAACAGACTTCATCTCTGACACAAATCCTGTATTAGACAGATTACTTCCAAAATATTTTAATCTGTCCTTGTTCTGCTCTAAAACTCTTTTAATAATCAGATTCTTTCCTGTATCATCAAGGACTTCAAGATTATCCTCACCCACTTCCTCAAATACTTTATACGCAAGCCTTTCAAAGCTCACAACATCTATATTAAGTATTCCTTTTCTTGGATGCATGGACACCAGTCTTTTCTGAATTGCCATAGTGTACTGCTCCGGCACAACAACTATATAATTCCTGTCAGGATTCTTCATTGACTCTTCAATTATATGCGTATACAGATAGTGCGATTTACCCGCACCTGAGCTTCCCAGAATTAATTGTAATGACATGTGTTACTCCCCTAATCTTTCTATAATAGACTTTACCATCATTTACTTTACCATAATGCACTTTTTCATATCATGTCTCATCATGGTTCGAAATCAACCGCTTCATATTCCACCGTATCTGAATAGTCCCACCATTCTCCCTGATAGCCTGTAAATCCGTTATTTTCCATAGCATTCTGTAGAATCATCACATTTTTCACAGCCTCTTCATCTTCTATATCAGAATAATCTCTATCTGCTTTCAAAGAAAAATCATCAAATTCTGTCGGCATTGATATAACACTTCCATCAGCAGCAACCATTGTAATATCCACTGTTCCTCCAAGATTATGCTTTTTCATTCCGTTAGCCGGATTTGCCACATAATTAGGGTCCGGATATACTTCCCACAATTTCTGCTGTGCCTCAAACGGTCTGTATGCATCCCAAATCTTTAAGCTGTACCCCTGTTCTTTCAGTTCTTTCTGCACATTTGCAAGCTTCTTAACTGTTCCGTATCGAAGGTATGCGTCTGTGAAATCATATATTCTGACACCTGTAAAGTTATTGTCTGTCGCATACATCAATTCGACATATATATCCGGTATGTATTTATTTACAAGAACATATTCGTCATCTTCCGGTTCTTTTTCGGTTGTAATCTCCTGTGTTATAATTTCCTGTGCTGTCACTTCCTGTGCTGCAGTCTCCTGTATGTTCGCCATCTCTTTTCCTGATACATCATCTGTTGTAACATTTTTCTTTTGTCCACATGCTGTCATGCCTGCCGCTATAATCACTATTACTGCAAATGTTTTGATAAATTTACTGTTCATAATCATTCACCTCTTCATAAACCTACCATTTCATCATATTTAACAATTTAGTAGGTTTTTCAAGCTATGCATTAATTTAATGTGCCATTTTACACTATCCAATACATTTGTATTTAATATACCACATTTTAATCATAATCTCCCACTCCATACCATATATTTTGTAATAATGAATATGAAGGGCAGGTTTCTTTGTGATGAGTCAGACTAAAATTGTTGTTATTCCATTTAAAAAGCTCCTTATTGGAGCGGTTATCGCTGCTATTATAATAGCTTTTATTATATTCGCTGTTATCCGTCTTGGCAGCAATAGTTCTGATAATTCCAGGAATACTACTAAACCTAAGAGCAGCACTGTAAATGCTTCTGCTTCTTCTAATATTGAGACACCCCTTGATAATGCCGACGCTCCTAAATTCTGCCCCGGAGTATATACCGCCTCTATTCTGTTAGACGGCAACCCCGTTGATATCCAGGTCACAGTTGATTCCTCTAACATTAACAGCATTGAGCTTGTTAATCTTTCTGAATCAATCACAACTATGTACCCTAAGCTCACAACTTCATTTGATGAAGTTGCTGCTAAAGTCATGGAAGCCGGCACAACCAACATAACCTATGATTCAGCCAACAGATATACATATTCCGTCTTTATAGAAGCAATAAGCGCAGCCCTTAAAAAGGCTGCGCCATGATTAATATCTTATATTTTCTGTCTTGTACCCCACATGCCTGCTAAATCCGTCTGCCACTACTTAGAATAAGTCACAGCCTCACTATTCTCATCATAATCAAACATGCCATCATTCTTCTCTTCAAGTGCCTTGATGATGTGATATGTATATTCATTATATGGTGTATCAATTCCAAGTTCTTTCCCCATGCGCATCATTGCGCCAGAGAACATATCTATCTCTGTGTGTCTGCCAGCGTCAATATCTTGCAGTGTTGAATATCTTGCTGTTGGCGGAACAGCGCTTCCTCGGCTTGAGTTATCTGCACACCTGCTCATATCAATGCCTTTGGCAAGAGCTACTGCTTCAACCTCCTTACGTAATCCTTTGCTGATTGCTTTCATATGCTCACTGTCAGTATAACAGCCAACACCTGCTCCAATAATAGCCTGTGGAAGATTGTTACAGATATTAAGTCTATACTTGCTCCATATCTCTTCTTTGATATATTCAGTCACTCTGTAATTAAGTCCTGTTCCATCAAATAAATCTCTTATTGCCGCAACTCTCTCACTCTCAAATGGTGCAGTTTCCTCTCCATATATAATGCCTATTGTAGTCTGAGGATTGAACACATATTCCTTACCTTCGCGGTGTGACGCCACCTTTATAAGTGAATAAATGATATGTGATTTATCTATCTTGGTAGATATTATCTCTTCACTGTCAACACCATTCATAAGACTCATGACAATTGTATTCTCACCGACGGCTTCCCTAATATCATCTAATGCACCTGCAAGTGCGCCGTATTTTAATGATACAACAAGAAGGTCAACACCTTTTGCTTCCTCTGGGGTCAATACCTCCGGGTAATATGTCTTTCCATTAATCAGACAGCCTTCTGCCTTAAGTCTTTCCGCTCTTTCGCCCTTTGCAATAACGCTTAAACTTATATCCTTCTTTTCTGAAAGTCCCCATATAACATAAGAGCCGACTGCTCCTGCTCCAAGTACTGCCACTGAATGTATCTTCATATACATTTTCCTCTCATTCTTTGTAATTTCTTCAAATATATATACACTTCAATTCTTTCCGCGTCAAATGCTTTTATCTTCCTACAATATCGCCCTCTTCAAAATCGTAAGTCAGCTTCTTTCCATATGCCATGACATATGCAGCACATTTCTGCTCATAGTCTGTGTGCTGCATTCTTAAACTTGCTGTTCTTTCATCAAGCTGTCTGTCCGGATATATTACTGGCAGGACATGTACCCTGAATGTGTGCAAATGTGTACTTTTAACCTGCTGTTCAACAAACAGCGAAATCACCGGCACATTAAACTTTACCGCATACAGATATGCACCTCTTTTGCATGGGCGGGGCTTCCGATAATTAAACCACATTTCCTGCTCAGGATATATAAGCACAAGTTTGTTTTCATCAAGTGCATTCTTAATCTGATTAGGAAACTCAGTCTCCATAAACCATTTCAGGCTGCTTACGGGCATTGTGTCGGCATATTTTTGCATATACCCGACAAAACCTTTCATTGCAAGGTTAGAATCTTGATTAACAATACTTATTCTTCTGAATCCAGCTTTTCTCATTGCAAACCTGACAATTGCAGGGTCTAACGGGCTGAAATGATTGCATGTTACAATCGCAGGACCTCTGATTCCAGAAAGATTCTCAAGTCCGTCAACTTGTGTTATAAGCCCCACCGCAGAAGTCCCGGCATGAAATATAGCTTCTGCAATATATTTCTTCACACAAAAACCATATGCTGTGCGGTAATCAATATAATGTCTTAGTAATGCTTCTTTATCTTCGCGTAACAGCTTAGGGTCTCCCGGCTCAACCTTTGAATTCAACTGATTAAGGCTTACAGCCGTCCTAATATTTTCATAGACCTGCTCCCTATCACCAATCATATCTCCTCCGACATAATTTATTTTGCAGCATCACTGCTATCCTTCACGAAACCACTATCCACAACAATTCTGCTTCCCACAACATCAGAAAACTTAACCCCATCACCGTCCGCAATATTCTCAGCCCTTGCAAGAAGCTTCTTTAAATTCTCACGGTCAGCTTTCCTTTCATTATCCCCATACTGCTTGCGCTGTTTAATCAGCAACGGATAAAATCCCGACTCCGCCGCATACTGCCAGAAATACTCCTCATACGGAATCTCGCTGTAATGCCACGGCTTGTCAAACAGGTTATAATGTATCAGCTTCGGTCTTGCTATATACTCCCCGCCCTTGTTAGGCATAACATTCCATTCCTTATCAAGAAAATATATTTCTTTTGCACACATAGCATTAATATAATCCTGGTCAGGTGCAACACTGTCAAAGTGATATTCAGCCATAAGCTTTAAGAATCTGTCTGCAAGATGAGCCTGTCTTATCTTATCAAGGTTCATAAGAAGCACTCCTGAATTGACATATTCATCCCGCTCTATTCCCACTACATTTTCAATGTAATGAGCCAGTATTGTATTCTTTCCTGCAAATGTATCTCTTACTGCACCAAACATTGCATCTCCCATATCAACTGAATAAAGCTTTGCAATGTCATCATTTATTACGGTATCAGAGTCAATATACACAGCTTTATTAAGTTCTGGAAAAAGCTCTGCAATAAATAACCTGAAATATATCGTCAGTGTAAACTCGCCTGAATAAAGCCTGTTTTCCTGCCTGTCAGTAACTGTCTGTCCAAAGCTTTCAGAATATTCGTACATTTTCTTTCTTATATCAACGAATTCAATATCTATGTTTTCATAATCCTTTATCACATTACGAAGCTGAATCATCGTGATATTCTTCACATTATCACACATAACAATAATGCGGTAACACTCATCACAAGCCACATGTACAGCCAGCGATTTAAGGCACACTGCCAGATATGGTGCGTACTGTTCATTAATCGAGAAAAACACAGGAATACGTGAAACTGCCATGTACTCTTCATGCTCCCTGTTATAAGAATCCAGAAGCTCATCATATTCATGAAGCCCAAGTATATTATGCATTTTATCAATCTCCCACGGCTTGACTGAAACAGTCCTTATCACCGGAAACACCCGGAAGGTAGTTGTAAAATGCTGAAAAACAGTGTTGTCATGCAGTCTCCTCTGGTCATTAAACTTTCGTCCGCACAGATTGACTCTTGTTGCAAATGTATTAACAGCCGTCTGGTCAGGCATAAACATTTCCTTTCTTATGCACTGTTCACGACATTTTTCCAGAAGCCCGTTCTGTCTTATCATCCTCATATTCATAAGCATTACTCCGGAATTAATGTAACCATCACCGAAAAGCCATCTGCCATAATAATCAGAAACTCCCGCAATCTCTATGCCATCCATATTCTGATAATAAAAATCCCTAAAATCTTTTCTGCACAACACATCAGTATCCAGATAAAGAACTCTATCCTTAATATCTGTCTTATCAGCAAAAAGGCGCAACATACAGCACGCAGTAAATCTGCTCTGCATATTTGCCTCCGGCAACTCCTCAACAAAATATCTTGTAACATCAACAAGAAAGATATTTACTTTAATGTCCGATTTATTCAATTTTTCTTTCAGATATTTTGCAAATGCTTTATCAACCGGCTTGTAATTAATACCTTTTTCCCTGTAATCAACCGTGAGAATATATATATTTAACGGTTCATCCACATTTTTAATAAGAGACATTGAAGATAAAAGAATCCCCTTCTGCATTGGTTTATCACCACAATACAATATGTTCATAAATCCGTATCCTTTCTTAATTTATTAAATATGTCTGATTTATCCTCTCTGTATTGATTTTCCCCAGTTTCTTAAGTAAAATACATATAAGTTTTAAACGATAATTAAAGAATTGAGGAATGTTATGATATTTAAGATTTTCAAAAAAGATTTGAAAGGTCTTAGCAGGAATATTCTGGCTTTAGCCATTGCGCTTGGTCTGTGCCTTATTCCATCGCTTTACGCATGGTTTAACATATATTCCAACTGGGATCCTTACGCAAACACTGCGTCTGTCCAGATTGCTATTGTTTCTGAAGATGAAGGCTACTCTGAATCTGATGATTCCACTATCAATATGGGAGAACAGATTGTTGAACAGCTTCATTCGAATGATAAATTAGGCTGGCGTTTTCCGGAAACTAAAGATGAAGCCATGAATAAACTGAATGCTGGAAAGTACTATGCAGTTATCGTAGTCGGTGAGGACTTTTCACGAAGCCTGTATGATTTCCTTGATAACGGTCTTAATCCGCCAACAGTTACATACTATGAGAATTCCAAGAAAAATGCTGTTGCTTCCAAGATTACAGACACAGGAAAAAGCACTCTTCAGAACACTATCAACTCCGAATTCATTGATGTGTGTGTTAAGACTATTATGCAGGGACTTAACGAAATAGCTGAAAATGATCCTTCAATTATTGAAAAGACAGTTAAGGATTTACAGAGTGTATCTGCCAATATTAATTCTTACGATACCATGATTGACATGTTTATTAAGAGTAATTCAGACCTGGCAGATAATCTTGCAAAGCTTCAGGAGGTTCTTCCACAGATTAAAGATGTTCTTACCGGAACAACTGATGTTGCTGATATTGCCAATAAATCTCTTGATAATGTCACAGATGATATTGCAAACCAGATTGATGCGCAGCTTAAAGCTATGAATGAATTAACTGACAGTGCACTTGATTCTCTTGATAAAGCTATACAGCTTTCAATAACTGATGTCGGACAGGCTGGCGTTGAGCTTAGTAAAGCCAACGAACAGTTAAAGGAACTTATAGACCAGAATAAGGCTCTTGAAGACGCTATTGATTCCCTCAGCAAAGTAGATGGCATTGATCCGGCAGTTATCACCGCCCTAAAGTCAGCTCTAGCTTCTGTTAACGCTATGGAGAATATCGCATACAACCTTGTTCAGCAGTGTGCCGATATTCTTACTGATTCACCTGAAACACTTCAGGCAAAATATCAGTTAATCAAGTCTGTTGTTGAACAGTGCCGCACAGAGCTCCAGAAGAGCCAGACAATTATGCAGACTGTAATAAGAACTAATGTTAACCTTCTTAAGGCTTCCATTAAGAATGCCGTAAGCAGCCTTGCAGCTAATATAAGCAGTGCCGGAGACAATATTAATGGAATCTCGCAGATGCTTCTTGGAGTAAGTGATATATCAGTAAATATTAATACAACTCTAGAAAGCACAAAAACATTACTTGATTCTCTCAACAAAAGACTTGATACCATATCTGGTTCAGTAGGAGATATAAGTTCATCTTCTACATATAAACTGATAATGGATTTCATCAACTCAGACGCACAGTCAATAGCGTCATTCCTGTCAGAACCTGTACAGGTAGAAGAAATCTACGTCTATATGCAGACTAACTATGGAACAAGTGTTACACCTTTCTATACAACACTTGCTCTCTGGGTTGGAGGAATTGTTTTAGTTGCCCTTATGAAAGTAAAGGTTGACTATGAGGATGATGAATTCAAGGATGCCACAGAACATCAGAAATATATAGGCCGTGCATTACTCTTCCTTGCAATGGGACAGCTTCAGGCTCTTGTAGTTGTTCTTGGTGATTTGTACATTTTAAAAATTGACTGCACCCACCCATTCATGCTGTGGCTTGCAGCCGCTATAACAAGCTTTGTATTTACATTATTTATATATACACTTGTTCTTACATTTGGTGATTTGGGAAAAGCTATTGCTGTAGTTATGATTGTGTTACAGATTGCCGGTTCAGGCGGAACTTATCCAATAGAACTTCTTCCTGAATTCTTCCAGAATGTGTACCTTTACTTCCCATTCCCTTATGCAATCAATGCCATGAGGGAGGCAATAAGCGGATTATATCAGTGTGATTACGCTGTATTTCTTGTGAAATTATGTGCTTATGCTGTTATTTCCCTTATTCTGGGACTTGGAATCAGAAAGTCACTTCTTGAAGTACGCGAGTTCTTCGAACGCCGTATGAAAGAAACACATTTTATGTAAAGGAGAAATGAATTTATGCAAAATGATGATTTTAATATAGATGTTGTTATTGCGGAAATCACAGCATTTGCAGAAAATATGCACGCTAAGAACCAGCACAAGAAAAAGGTCTGCTTAAGATGTATGATGATAATTCCTTTAGTATTCATGGTGCTTATGTTTACCATGGATACAGCTAAGGTTGTTTATCTGCTTCTTTGGGTAATCTCACTTTTTATATTCTGTGCTTATCTTATAGTTATTGATTATATTGATGACAAGCTCGCAAGAAAGCTCAATGAGCTCAATATTGAGATTAAGGAAAAACAGGCTGATACTTCTCTTACAGACAGTATCAAAGCATTTTTAAGTGAGGTACAGTTATGAAAAATATATTTAAGATTATACGGGCTGACCTTCGCCACATAAAAACAAATGTAATTGCACTATGCGTAATTATCGGTCTTACCGTTATTCCTGCATTGTATTCGTGGTTTAATATCCTGTCAAACTGGGATCCATATGGACAGGCTTCCACAAGCAGGATTAAAGTTGCCGTTGTATCTGTTGACAAAGGTACTTCTCTTGAAGGAACGGAGCTTAATGTCGGTGACAACATAATTGATGCACTTAAAACTAATAACACT
>UMKL01054747.1_pt1 | contig 17601 bp, 14 predicted proteins | sample 1966241 | NCBI WGS metagenome assembly UMKL01 (sample SAMEA4836170, study PRJEB28245) | human gut metagenome | biome: gut microbiome; material: fecal sample | place: Denmark | collected 2008 | reverse complement strand
GCTATTGGCTTTGATGATGATGACATAATTGAAAATGCAGAATCATATGTCTTTTCTATCATCAATGTAAACAAAATACCTTCTCCACGAGACTTGAAAATGCGTGATACCGTGATGCTTATCATTGAGAACTTCTTTAATATGAACGAAGCAGCTCTCTTGTATATTTGTGAGAGTGGTGATGGTAAGCAGTATATGCGAAGCCGCCTGTTTGAATATTGGTTTTCCTCTTATCAAATGAAAGATAAGTTTATTTTAATGCCTGTCAGTATCGAAGATATGGAGGGAATTGAAAATTTAGCAGCTTTAATTATTCGAAAAGATAATCCGAATATTATAGATATTGTTGCAGAATTTTCAAACACTGTGGCTATGTTTAGGGTAAAACCTAATAGTCATGACTAATTTTTATAAGTATTGTAGCAATCCACAACATAGCCATTGAGCGATGCTTCCATGTTACTATGTTGAAAAAACAGATGAGGTGAAGAAGTTTGCTTAGCAATCCTTCACCCTTAAAACGATACAAAATATATTTTTTTCAAAAAACTGATAGGTGTAACTGCTTGTAATATAGTGGGGACGCAGTATTGGTGATATACAAAAATCGGTTGTTGTCCAGTGCTTTGGTGATCCTCATCAGGCAATATATGACGAAAGTGAGACCGAAGGACTATGGAAGATCGGAAGGACTATGCCAATTATGTCAAGTTTGAGGTTTGGTGATAGTATAGCCAATGTATTAAAGTCTGTATGTGATAAAGAAAATTGCTGAATAGCTTAGGATATAGTTTTGATAAGGAAGGGAAAAACATTCGCTATACAAAATCACGCCTGTTGTCATATATAAAGATGGTCAATGAATCTTTTTATTTCAACTTAAAAAAGCGGATAGGAAATTGGGTACTTAACATAATCAATACTGATGAGGATATAGATACGAAGGTTGTTGAAGAAATAAAGGATTATATAGAAAAAGATTTACGTGCGTTATTTAACTTCTCACTAGATAATCTAGAACTTAGAAAATTTCTTCAAAATAGTAATAATCATGTTACCAAGGAAAGTAACATATCTAATAACATATTTCACTCCGATGATGTTGAAATAGAAGTGGGTACAGTACATTCTGTAAAAGGAGAAACTCATGTGGCAACTTTATTATGGAAACTTCTTTTCATGAAAAATGTGAGAGTGAATATTTTGGAGCCCAACTTGAAGGACTTCCATATAAAGGAAATAAGAAATATGAAAAGCAAGCTTTACGAATTGGTTATGTTGCAATGAGTCGTCCACAATATCTTTTGTGTATGGCTATATCAAAGGAACATTTTGAACTATTAGATGAAAAACTTCTAAAAAACAATTGGAAAATAGAATTTGCAGATTAATATTGAAGTTATGATATCCAACAATACCCAACTTGGTTATTTTCTATGATGATGGCATCAAGGGTATGTACACATGTTGTGATGTTTCCAAGAAGCTTATCTTGGATTTTGTGGAGGAGGTAGAATACAATTACGGCAATCGTCCTGCTTTGATGCGATTGCTGAGAAACTGATTATTTTGATTTATAACATATAGATATGGTTATACTGAAGATTTTACCATTTAGAGATAAACTTGACTTGGTTACGATGATAGCGTATGATACCAAGAAAGTGATTCAAGAACATGCAAGATTGATAAATGTGAGCTTGCCATCATCCTTATGCCTGATTGCGTAAGGACTATACTAAGAGATACTACGGAAAGTCAGATAGGTGATATTCCCGGCATGATGGAATACCGCAAAGTATTGGAAAGTTTGACGGAATGTAACATCAAGTTGCAAGAAGTGATGGACAAAGAGGCTGGCAAGATTCCTATGTCACAAGCTTCCAAGCTGATTCTGAACCAACTGGAGAAGCAATATATAGAGAAGCGTGAGGAACTTCGCAAAATTCAAGCGAAATATTCATGGGCTTCGGACAAGAAAAATCCAGTACAGCAGAGCATCGCCGATGCTTTGATGTATATCGGATTTATGAAATTGGTATGAATGCCAGTTATGGTATTCTATATTTCTTTTGAATGAAGAAAATCAAACTTTATGATTACCAGCAGAAGATGCTGGAGGACATTATCAACGTGCTGACGACTGCTGCTACTGGCAGATTCTACGATGAGAATGGTAAGAAGGAGAAGGTGGGCAGTTCGGTGATGGTGCAGATGCCGACAGGTACGGGAAAGACCTACGTGATGGCGGCTGTGGTGAAATGGTTCCTTGATAACCATGACACGGGCGAAGTGTGGATTGTAGCGCACCGCCGTGAACTGGTGGAGCAAATGCAGCAGACGCTTGACAGATTCTGTCTGGACTATGGGGAGAAGGAAATGGAGCTGAAAGCGAAAGTAAGGATAAGGGTGCTGTCCATTCAATGGTTGAACAGACATATCGACGAACTGGAAGGGGCTGGGTGTACGCCAGGACTCATCGTAGTGGATGAGGCGCATCACGCCATAGCAACCTCCTATCAAGACCTGTTTGGCAGGTACAGAAAGGCCCTGAAACTCGGTATGACGGCAACTCCATGCCGTATGAACAAGAACTCCTTTAGCAAGTTGTTTGAGAGGTTGATCGTTTCTCCTTGCACCAACGACTTCATTATGCGTGGTTATCTTGCACCATACGATTATGTGGTGATTGGTAAGTTTTCACAAGACCAGTTGACGGTGAACCAGTTGAAGGGACGAGGAAGCGATGGCGATTATGCCATCAAGGAGATGGACGAGAAACTGAACATTCCGCAGACTATTCAAAGGCTTTATGACAGCGTAAAGAAATATGCTGACGGCAAGAAAGGAATCGTATATGCCATAGACATTGTTCATGCCCAGGCGATAGCCGCCTGTTACAATGCCCTCGGAATAAAAAGTGTGGCACTGGACAGTAAGACTCCTGCCAAGAAACGCAAGGAGATGGTGGAGGCTTTCAGACGCAGTGAGATAGACTGCATGGTGAACGTGAACCTCTTCGACGAGGGCTTTGACTGTCCGGACGTAGAGTTTATCCAGATGGCACGCCCTACACTGTCGCTTGCCAAGTACCTGCAGATGGTGGGGCGCGGGTTGCGCATCAACCATAAGAACAATGATAAGGTGTGCATGATTATCGACAACGTAGGTAACTACCGCAAGTTTGGCTTGCCCGACAAGCCTCGCAACTGGGAGAGCATGTTTGCTGGGTTGAGGGTTGGTAAGGGTATCATTCCAACCTATGTGAAGAAACTGCAGAGTATTATTGCCGTGAATGATGAGCTGATAGTGGTCAAGAAGGCGAATACGGCAAGGAAGAAGATGACCGTCCAACAACTTGATGAATATCTGAAGAATGTAGAGCCTTTCCAGCAGGATGGCAGATGGGGACTGAAGGTGAAGGATGACATCATCGTGAAACCTATCTACACTCATATCTCCAACTTCCGAGGTGATTATGCCGAATGCAGAATAGGCATGCAGAAATGTTTGTATGGACTGTTGGACAGGAGGGGCAATATTATCTTACCTCCAGAATATAAATACATATATAAATGGAATGACCATGAGGCGGAAGTAGAAGGTAGCAATGGATACTGCAGAACCATAGAGTTGTAACGACAAAGAAAATATATAAAATGAAACGCAAAGAACAGACCGGGCATATCTGCAGATGGATGTGAAAGAGTATCATCTCCATGGAGAGAATGAGGAGATGAAATGAAAAATGACGTTTGTCGTCTATAAACGATAAAATGTGGATCTTTGCACCGGATTCAGTAAAAAGAAAGGGAATTATTTCTGACTTTTACCTTTCTTTTCTGTTAGTATCCGTTGGCTCATGGCGTATGGGTTTACTCCTTCTTCAGATGTTTATAAAGCCAAAGGAAGGCGGGGATGAGGAAGAGATCTGCCATGACCCATGTCACAGGGTCGCCGAAGCAGACTCCCGTCCACGCCAGGGCTGGCACCAGCCAGAGACTCACACCGCATCTCGCTATCATTTCCATTACGCCACTCAGTATCGAGAGATTGCTGTAACCCAGGCCCTGGATGCTGTAGCGCAGAATGGTGAGCAAGCCTAAGCAAGGATAGAAATAGTTGGCTATACGCATAAACTGGGCAGCATAAATTAGTAGAGTGCATCTCCAATCTTTTGTTTGATTTGTGCCATTTTGTTGCGGCGCTCGATGGAGAACGTATCTCCGTGGGCTTCCACATAATCGAAGAGCATGAACGCCTTGTTCAGGAGTTCATCTCTTGTGGGCTGTCCCACGGTATCCGCCTCGTGATAGTAGAGTTCGGCAAGCATGTCCATCTTGGAGAGTCGCTTCTCCTCGTTCTCTATTCCTGCCATCGCCTTCATCACGTCTTCTATGGTAGCGATGCTGTAGAAGGCGTAAGGGCCTACATATTGGTTGTAGAGCTCCTTAATCTTCTCACGTCTCACCTCCACCTCTTTCTTTTCGAGCATTCTTTCGAGTGCCGCCATAAACTCGCGAATCAACCGCTGTATGTAGTCTCGTTGTAGCATAAAATAGTCTTTATTTTATTCGTTGTTGTTGATAGCTTCCACATACTCCCACAGTTTCTTGTAGAAAGGATGTTTCGTCATCGTGTCCTTGTTGCCCAGGATGATGAGCTTCATTCGGGCTCTCGTCATCGCCACGTTCATGCGGCGGAGGTCTTTCAGGAATCCTATCTGACCTTCATCGTTGGAACGTACCAGGGAGATGAGAATTACGTCTCTTTCCTGTCCCTGGAAACCATCTACCGTATTCACGCTTATCAGGCGGCGGTAAGGCTTGAAGAACTCATACTTCTTGATGAGCTTCTTGAGATATTGTACCTGGGCACGGTAAGGCGAAATGATGCCTACATCGATTCTTTCCTCCAAAACGCGCTGCTTGCCTATCTTGGTGAAGTATTCCGCCAGAGTGAGCAGGGTAAGTTCGGCTTCTGCCTTGTTGATGCGCCCGAAACTCTCGCCCACAAACTGCTCCTTGTAAAGTGAAGAGTGATGAGTGAAGAGTGAAGAATTCTCTTGTTCTTCACTTTCTTCCGAAGCATCATCAGAAGAGCTATTGAATTCTTCACTCTTCACTCTTCGTTCTTCACTTTCTTCCCCTGTATCAATCCACGTTATCGGATGGTCGTAATCCAATACGCTCCGGTATTTGATCTGTGGCGCACTCTCCACCTTGCCCCCGTAGAACCAGTCGCTGGAGAATCGCATGATTTCATCGTTCATGCGGTACTGAATCTTCAGTAGGGTCACTACCTCAGGCTTGTTTTCGGCAATGCGCTCCATCAGGGTCTTGCCCAGTCCGGCTCTCAATGCCGCAATACTCTTCACGGTAGGCGGCAGCTGACAATGGTCGCCTGCCAGAATCACCCGGCTGGCTCTTCTCATCGGAATCCAGCAGGCTGCTTCCAAAGCCTGGGCAGCCTCGTCGATAAAGAGGGTACCGAACTTCATGCCTTCCAGCAACCGGTGGGCAGAACCCACCAGGGTGCAGGCGATGACACGCGCCTCGCCAAAGAGTTCGCTGTTGATACGGATTTCTATTTCGGCGGCACGACTCTTCAGCCTCTCCATCTTCTGATGATAGTTTTCGCTGCCTTTCTTCCTGTTTTTTCTTAATTCTCTGATTGCCTTGCGGATAGCCCAGAGTTGCGGATAGTCGGGATGACTCTCGAAACGGCGCTCGTAGGTGAAGCCCAGCATCTTGTCGTTCACACGGGTAGGGTTTCCGATACGGAGCACGTTGATGCCCCTATCCACCAGTTTTTCTGATATCCAGTCTACCGCCATGTTGCTCTGTGCACACACCAGAACCTGGCTCTCACGCATCAGGGTTTCGTTGATGGCTTCCACCAGGGTCGTGGTTTTTCCGGTTCCCGGAGGTCCGTGAACAATGGCTACATCCTTTGCCCAAAGTACCTCGTTTACTGCCCTTTCCTGGGTAGGATTGAGCCAAGGGAACTTCATCGGTTCGAAGGAAAATCTTCCTGCCTTCTGATGGGAATAGAATAAATCGCGGAGATAAGCCAGACGGTTGTTCTTCGCCTTCATCACGCGGTCCAAGGCCTCGAACATCAGTTTGTAGCTGGTTTCGTCAAAGGATAGCTGTACGCCGATAGGATCGGTTGACTGCTGAAGTTCGAGCAGAGGGGCAGAATCGGGTACGGTAACCACCATTCTGTCGCCATCTACATAACTCACGGTTCCGGTAAAGGAGAAATATTTAAGTTCTTCACTTCCTTCACTTCTAAAGAACATGACGGGGCGACCGAACTCAAAATTGTGCTCGATATCCTGGTCAGAGGTTCGGAAAACCTCTATGGCTGTCTGGTTCAGCGAATTATAAAAGCTCTTTCCCACCTGTAGCGGGAACCAGGCATCACCTCGTTTCACCTTCCGCTGCATTCCCATCTGTTCGGTAAGCTTGCGGAAGGCTTCTTTCTCGGTATAATACTCCAGCTGGAGCAGGGTGCGTTGCTGCAATAATGCCTGAATTGGTGAAATCTGTTCCATATAGGGTGCAAAAGTAGCGTATTTCTGCCGAATATGGAAAGAAAAAGAGATAAATATGTTTAAAGTTCCTGCTTTATTTATCCCAAAGCTGATAGTCGATTACCTTATTGTCGTTGGGCTGAATGCTGTCGCTTGCCGAAGATGCAGGTTCTTGGGCATTCTTCTCCAGATGATAATAACTCCCGGCCAGGGCTGCCAGTAGGGCGATGATGAGGGCACAGAGCAGGAGCAAGGCGTGGCGGTAACGGGGCGTACAGGACAGGCGTTGGCGCAGTTGGGCGATATTCTGTGGACGGCTTTGCGGGTCGCGGCAACTACAGATTTCTGCCATCTTGCTGAGCGCCTTATCGCCCGTAGCCTTGGCCATGTCGCCCAGAACCATGCCCAGAGAATAAATATCGGCACGCGGTTCAGCCTTGGCAGCTGGTAGCATCTGTTCGGGAGCAATATAGCCCGAAGTTCCGGCTGGCGATTTCAATACGCAGAAAGAATCGCTATCCGAGAGACCGAAATCGATGAGCTTCACGTTCTGCCCGTTATGTGTAATCATGATGTTGGAAGGCTTCAGATCGCGATGAATCATCTGTTTGTTGTGCATGTATTCCAGCGCATCCATCAGCTGTCCTGCTATCTTGCGGGCGAGTTCTGCCGAGAGGGCATTCTTCTTGATGAGCTGCTCCAGATTATCGCCGTCAATATATTCCATCACCACTACCGTGCCCAGGTTGTCAACCTTTTCCAGGTCGATGGTACGGCAGATATTGGGATGTTCCAGCTGCTGGCCTATTTCAAACTCCTTGGCGAGTGCCTGGCGGTAAATAGGGGTGTAGAGAAAATCGTTCTTGAGACATTTCAACATGAAACGCTTGCCGTATTTGGTGGCTGTAAAGATGCGTGTATGGCCCGAAATAGACACGTAGCATTGGTGGAGATTGCTGAATGCATCCTCCACAGGCAAGGGGTTTGAATTGCTCATCTCCTTGCTGATATCCTCGGTAAATCCCGATGTCGTTTTCTTCTTCTTTTCTTCAGTTTCTTCCATGCTCACGGATTCCTCTTTTTCTTGATTACTGTTATTTTATTTCTCGTTGATGCTGATGACGGTAAGTCCACCGTTTCTGCCGGCTACGAACGAGGCTGTACGCTCGCCGCCACGCTCGATGTAGGGCAGGTAGAGGGGCTGCTCCTTGATGAAACAGCCTGTTACGAAGCGGTCGCCAGGCTGCAGCTTGCTGTTCTCTGATTTCTCTATTTCATAGGTGCTGTCGCCCAGATAGCGGAGCTGCAGCAGACGGTTGGGACTCCAGCCGACAGAAACAAGAGCGCCTTCTTGTAAATCGCTACTTACCAGCTGGTTTGCCATGAAGAAGGAACTGTTGTACTTGGTGCTTGTCTTGAGCCAATGGGTAAATTCCATGTAGTTCCGATGACCGATATATTGGGAAAGCACATCGAGGGTTACCATGCGTGGCTTGTGATTGTCGCTCACGTATCCATAGAGTCGTTTGAGGGTGGATGGCGAAATAGTTCCACATGTTTTCTTCTCCAGATAGAGTGAAAACTCTTCGAAGTCGGTTGTCGTGGCAAGAATCTTGCCGTATTTCTGTTCTACGAGCGATTTGAGCTCTTCTATTTCGGGTGTTGTCATAATTTATCTTTTAATTATTATTCAACATTTTTATTCTTCTACTATATGGGTGAATTTCCCCCATATTTTATGGTTCTGATACCTCTTTTTCATGCCTGCAGGCACGTGGAGCACGCAGGTGGCGAAGAAGCCTTCTACCTTGTTGGCGAAGGCGTTTTCTTCGCAGTAAGGAATCATGGAAGCTGAAACATAAAGGTCGGTAAGCGGACTTCCGTCGAAGGCGTAGTTGCTGATTTGTTCTGTGTTGGCTCCCAGATATACTTTCGTGAGTTTCCGGCAGCCTTGGAAAACGCCTGTAGGAATCAGCTTGATGCCTGCTCCAAGATGTATTTCCTTTATCTGACTGTCCATGAAGGCGCCTTGTCCTAATGTTTCAACGTTGTCTGACAGATAAAACGCCTCGATGCTGCATTCCTTGAAGGCGTAGGCGCCAATGGAGGTAAAGGTGGAAGGAAGGGTGTATTTGCCCTTCTTGCCCATCGGAAACCAGACGATTTTGTTGCCTTCTGCATTCAGCAACACGCCGTCCTGACTCTTGTAGTTAGCGTTGGCAGGCGAAACCGTAAGGGCTTCGAGTGCCGTGCATCCGCTGGAAGGGAGAATGCTGCCTGCTGAGGCAGGAATTTCTATCTCGCGGAGCGAAGTACAATCGGCAAATGCATCTTTCTCTATGGTGGTTGCATCGGCTGGGAGAACTACGTGGGTGAGTTTTTCGCAACCGGCAAATGTGCCTTGCACAATCTGGTTTTCTGCAGCTTCGTGATGATAAGGACCTACCATTCCGCCTGCTGCGAGGTGAACGTCGGTAAGGTCTATATCCGATAGCTTGCCGGGGGTGACTGCGTTATCGTTGTCGCGCCCCATCATCATTCTCATACAGCTGAGGTCTTCGCCGTTCAGGGTTCCGGCTATGGTCAACTGGGTATATTCGTAAAGATGATTGCCCATCAGCTGGATCAGTTCACCTGTTTCGTTTAGCGTAATGGCGTCGCTCGTATCATATTTGATGGCGGTTCCTATGGTTTCTCCTACCCTATTCCGAGCGAAAGGCTGGAATTCATAGTGGGCATTCCGCTCCAGATTTCCGATGCGCAACTTGATTTTTCCCTTCTTTCCGTCAAAGTTTTCTACGATGCATTTCTGCTTGTTCTCCGGCTCGCCGGTCAGATAAACGTAGCATCCGGTTTCGGTCATCGGCTCGCCACCATCATCGGTTATTTCGTAGCTTACGAATGCGCTCATCGGTCCGTGGCTCAAGAGCGTAGCCGACGATAGTTTCGGACTTATATTGGGCTGGGTGGTGAAACTCATCATGTTGCTGGTTGTGGTTGTTCGCCCGTTGTTGCCCTGCAGCATATAATAATAGGTAGTGCCCGCTTTGAGCCCCGTCAGAACCAGCGAGACGTCAGCTCCCTGGGCATGAACCTCGCTGGTATTGAGGTTCATGCTCTCCGAAGTGCCGTATCTGAACAGGAGTTTCGGCATTTCTGTTTCTCCCTCTATGGTAGCTGATCCGTTGAGGGTTGCCTCTGTTCGGGTGATGTGGGTCGCCTCTGTGGTTATCAGGTGCGGCTCCAGATAAGCAGGCTTATCGCTATTGCTGCAACCTGCCATCATCATGTTTCCTATCAGGAGGGCAAGAAATCTGATGCTGCGTAATATGCTTTTTATGTTCATTTCTTACTTCTTTTGTTTTCCTATTTTAATACCTATGCCGATGCTGCCCTGCCATTGTTTTCCGGCGATGGTGATGGCTGAGGCTGCGATGCTCACTCTGTTGAACGAGGCTAGCACACCCAGCTGGGCTGCGAAGCCTTTGTGGGTAAGGTCTTCGTTGAGCAGGTATCCGCCTCCGCTGCTCTCGGTCTGCTGCCAGGCTGTAGCGGCTTTGCCGTAGCCTACGCCTTCGAAGAGGCAGAAGCCATGCGTAATGTGGTGGATGGCTCCAGCGGTAAAGGTGTAGTTCTGGTGGCGTGTATTGCCTGTATAATAAGGTTTGATGCTGCTGCCCGGCGTGAAACCTTCTTTGTTGCAGGTTCCCTCTGTGCTGCCTATGCTCTTGAGGTTGCTGCTGGCATGGATGAAGAAGCCGTGGCGGTGCATCAGGGCGAAGAAGAGACCATAGGACGGTCCGTCTTCATGAAGGGATAGCGTGGCGAGCGTGTAGAGGGCGAGTGGCATCTTCTTACGTACTTGTGGGATGGCAATCGTATCTATTACCGTCTTTACCTCTACGATGGTGTCGTGCTTCTCCTGGATGATAGGAGTAGGCTTGGGCAGTTTCAGTTTCAGCTCGTAGGTCATTCTGCTTTCCAGCGGTTTGCTGAACCGGTAATCGCGGAGCACGCCCCATTCCGGATGCTTGATGGTGAGCAGTTTCGAGCCTTTAGGAAGATAGAGCCAGATTTCGCCCACTTTATCTTTTCGCGATACGATTCCGAGCGGGGTGGAGAAGGCAAAGTCGGAGGGTGCTTCTACCTTCACCAGGGCGCAAGGTTCATCGTTGAGGTCGCGCACGGGGGTGATAAAGGCACTCACGTCGTTGGGCAACAGGCGAAAACCTGCTACCGAAAACTCTTGTGCCTGAACGGATGCTGGCCACAGGCTTAATATGAATAAGAGTATCATCATATTATTCTAAATTAAAGTCTTGTATACTGATTACATCGTCTCCGCTATGTACGGTTCCTGCCGGTTGCCAGGTGCGCACGTGGATGAGTGGCATGGACGGGTTGCGGAAATCCCAGAGCAGAAAGAGATAGCCGTCGTCTGCGTAGCGGTCGCTCTTGTATTGCTGCCGGAGGGTGACGCCGTAAATGCCGTCCATCGTAGGATGGCGCATGATGCGGAATCCCGAGAATTTCAAGTCTATCTTCTGGTTGGCTGTAAATACCTTCGCCAGTCTTGAAATATAGTCTTTCTTCGAGTGAATGGCGTAGGTTACCTTTGCTTCAGCCTGACACTTGTTGTCGTTGGCTACTGGTTTTATCACGTTTCCTACGATGATGAGTGCCTTGTCGCTAAATACCTGTTTCAGGAAATCTAGATCCTTGGTGGTATAGGCTCTGCGGAAATGTTCGCAGTAGTTGAGGATGGTATGGCGGCGTCTGGCATCGGTCTCTGTGAGTTTGCCCTGCATGATTTTCGAGGCTTCTTTGTAGAAAGGATTCGACTGTGCCATCGTCTTGAGATTTACCTGCGAAAGATGGCTGGTCTTTCCTGCTTTTGGTGCCTTCGCTTGCCTGCTTGCCTGTTCTTCCGGTTGGTAATTAGCCGCACTCTTCGTGCCTTCTTCCGTCTCTCCGTTCATCAGCATCTGCGCCTGCTGCCTGTTGGCTTCCGGAACCGCATTTTTATTGTCTTCTGTGAATACTACCATACCCTGGTGGTCGATAAATCCCTCTCTCTTAGAGTTTTGCTCGCGGAACCGGAGCTGCCCGTTGCGGAAACGGGTGTCTAGCAGACAGCCACGCAAAGGGATGGTAAACAGCTCGTTACCGTCTGCATCTTCTACCACGTATCGCTTGCCTTTCGCGCCGTTGTCCTGTTCTACAAGTTCCAGTCCTTCGTTCACTCCGTATCTGATTTCCTGACAGTTGCCTTTATAAACGGCAGAGGGCAGCAGCCACAAGGCTGCCACCCATCCTCCGAGAAGGAGTGCTAGAAGGGATAATATCAATACCGTCTTCTTCATTTATAATTCTCTGTATTCTTATCATTCATAGCCCTTCGGGAGAAAGGCTTTCTTATTTATTTCCCCCAGTTCTGAATCTCACCGCCTATCTCTATCTTCACCTGGTCTGGGTTGTCAGAAATGATGAAGTTGACAAGATGTTCGGTTCCGGGTTTAAACTGGAATCTGCTCTCGTAGAGATAACTTACACCTTTCATTACCACCTCGATGAGTGGTCTTCGGTTTTCGATGCGTTGAGGCACGATGATGGCCGAGTAGATGTAGTCGCTCTCCTGATGGGCGATGATGCTCTGCTGGGTTCCTTTCACATAACGGGTTGCCACGCCTGCCTGAAGGTCGATGGTGGCTGTAGGTACCGTGCTGTGGATGGTTACCTGGGCATGGGTAGGCATGTCTCCCTCAAAGTCTTCGCCCTTGATCAGACGTATCTTGAGCTTGCTCATGATGTGCTTGAAGTTGAGGCTGATAGGGGAGTTGGATGCCTGGATGTTCTTGCTGGTGGCAAAGAGCAGGTCGCTTGCCTCGTAACCGCCGGGTGCAGTTGCCGTCTTCGGGGTACTCTGGTCGAGGGCTACGCTGAAAGGCTGGTCTGTCGTGCTGCTTATGCCCTGGATGTATGGGTAGTAAGCGTAGGCATTGTAGGTGCCTTCGTCCCAATAGAGGGTGCGGGCGGCTTCCCATTTGCTGCCATCGTAGGTGAGCGCTTCGTTGTTTACGAGATTGCCGCCTATTTCGAGTGGAGCCTTGCTTTCTGCCACGTAGAGACCTATCTTGTCGTTTGACTCGAAACTGGTTGCCGTGGCACGGCTCTGCCCGGGATAGTTTACGGCAAAAGTCATCGGCGTAGATTGGGCATCCTTGAAGCGGGAGGTTGTTTCCACCTCCTCGCTACATGAAACCATTCCTAATATAGCCAACGCAAAACTGGCGTATCTTATTATATGTTTCTTCATTTTTTTTCTTGTTTTAATGGTCCATATTCTGATTTACCTTGCCCTCGCTCTTAGCGATGCTTTCTAACCTTTGTCATTTTCAGCGGACTGCCTTTATGGAAGACTGGAGCATGCTGGTAGGTTCCGGATGTGCGTTGGTCGCCATTGCCGCCGAAAGCACGGCTCTCTACGATTCCCGCATCTCGCTTGTCGTTCTTAACGAAATCTTCGAAACTGTAGGTTTCTCCGGCATAAGCCTTGATGCGCTTCACGATACTCTCACGGCTGATGGTGCTGTAGTAAGGAATATCGTTGTTCATGCAGGAGTTCGGCTCCGAACGGAATACGCCTCGGTTGTGCATGTAGCCTCCCTCGTAGATGTCTACGATGTCGCTATATCGGTCGTCGAAAATCAGATGACTCCAGCCTACGCTATGCATCTTGCCGGTAAGTTCCAGGTTATCAAACCAACCAAGCGATTTGGCTGCGTTGAATTCAAGAACGTGTCCGCAGCAGGTGCAGTCGCAGAAATCGATGAAGGCGTTGTGATAAATGTACTCATCGCCCAACTTTCCGAATCCGTGTCCGCCTGCCTCATGCTGGATGACGCCACGGGTATCGAGCGGATAACCGTAGGTACTCTGCGGACAGAAAGCAATAGCCGAACCATCTTCCCACATCTGGCAGATGCCGCCGTAATCGGTAGAATTAGGAACCATGATAATCAGGGTCTGATTCAGATTACTCTTGTTGACGGTTGGAGCGCCCAGAGCATAATCGAATACTTCATCATAATCTGCTTTCAATCCTACGCCACCGGTAAAGGTGGTATTGAATCGGTTGTAGCGGATGGTGTTCACGGTTCCTACGCCCGATTCCGTAGAAAGCGGAATGGCGGTATAGACGTTGAAGTAATCACGGTAAGTCTTGTAAGGCTCGATACCGAAGAAATACTCCACTTCCTGCTTGATATCATTCAGATATTTGCCGCTGGCAATATCCTTTGCGTTAAAGCCGTCGCCGAGCAGAACGATGTTGATTCCACCATTATTGCCCTTGGTAGCCTTCTGCAGGGTAATCCATTCGTCCTCGCCATATTCATAACCATACTGCGAAACGCTACATTCGTGGGTGTAGTCTTTGTCCTTCAGTCGGAACACCACCTTTCCATCACGGCTAGCAGCATTCTTAGCCATTCCCTTGATGGTCAAAGTAACTTCTGTCTTCTTGTTGCCGCTGGCAGGAGAAACTTCACACCAGTCTGGCTTGCTGGCTACTTCCCATTCGCCCTCGGCGTTAATCACCAGTTTCAGCTTGTGCTCCGTGCTCAAGGCGCAGGCTACAGATGGACGGCAAACGAGCTCATGGTGAGCTGCGATTCGCTTGAAGTCGCACCAGCCTGGTGCTGCCTGATATTGGGAAATGGCAGACTCAGGAACTTCGAGAGTGAAGTTATCCTTGGCTACGCCATTGAAAGCTCCGCTCAAAACACGTGCAGGAACCTCTCCTCTACAAACGATGCTGTAAATGCCAAAATCGTTGGCAAAAGCACCTCCATTATCTCCCCATGTTGGTTCATAACCAATACTAGACAGACTTTCTGGGAAAATAAGTTGTTCTATACTACGGCAATTAGCAAAAGCTCCAGCCCCAATTGATTCTAGCCCGTCAGGAAATTCCAAAGTACCCATCAGGCGCCAGTTCCCGGCAAAAGCGTTTCTGCCGATAGATACAAGACCTTTTGGTAATTTTAATTCTCCAGAAAAATCACATCCAGCAAATGTACTCTCGCCTACAGAAGTTAAGTTTTTAGGTAGGTTCAACTCTCCTTTTAGTGGAACATTATTAAAAGCACCTTGATTGATGCTTGTTATTCCATCATGAAGTTGGAGTGTACCATTAAAACCTGTACCGCCAAATGCGTTTTGATTAATGGTTTTTACACCTTGTGGTATTTTAAGACTTCCCGTAAGATTATTGTCATTACAAAAAGCCCCATCACCTATGTATTCAAGTTTATCAGGTAAAACTAAATTGCCGTAATAACCTGGATTCGATGCAAATACATTATGTCCAATATATTTCAGATTGTTTGGCAACTTTAACTCACAATTAAAATGACAGCCGTCAAACGCACCTCCAATATCTACTGCACCTCCACCTCCAATATATTCCAAGGTTGTTGGTAGAGAGAGCGAGCCTGTTAAGGAATTACACCAAAGAAATGCACTAGGACCGATGCGAGTTACTCCATCTGGTATGGTGATAGAACCAGTTAGATTTACACAATCTCTGAAGGCTCTTTCACCAATACCTGTAAGACTATCTGGAAGAACGACACGGACTAATGTGTTCTTTTCATCAAATGCACGTTGATGAATTACATATTTTCTCTCGACATCATCATGAGCTTTTTCGCCAGAAAACCATGGTTGTAGGCCAAAAGATCCGTAAACAATAGCTTCTTTCATATTCAGAGATTGAAGATTGCTCATTTCGTCACGCATAAATTCAAAGTCTGTTGGTCCTATCTCGCCGGTAATCTTAAGATTCTTGAGTTTTGTATAGTCCTTATTAGCCGCAGCAATCGCCTCTTTCAGATGCCCTTTCGTTGAGTTGATAACCACGTACTCCTTCGCCGTAGCATCATGGCTTACCAAATCATTCTCCCAAGGAGTAATGCTTTCGCTTACCAAAGTCAGCTTGTAAGCGCCGCTTCCGGTCTGCTTATCTACTTTGATACCGAAGTTCATCATCTTGCCAGATACATAGGTAAATGCCTCGTTCTTAGTGAACTTGTAAGGCACGCCGCTGATGGTGATGCTGAAGAGGGTTGTGCCGGCAGCCACGGTTTGAGGAACCACGATGGTGCGCCACTCGTCGTTAGTACGAGATGGGATGGTCATGGTGTTCTCTACAGCACCTGCAGTCTTGATTTCGCCAGTAGAAAGGTTGATGCTTGCCTTGCGGGCTACGTTGGCTGTCAGAACAATCTTCTCCAGATTCGCCCATTCGCCCTCGGCAAAACCGGAACCCTGAATTAGGGTAACACGGGCGTTAGACATGCGATGCGCCATAGGCAAACGGATTACGCTGGTGGTAGGAGCCACATCTGACACCTTGCCCCAGAGAAAATCGCTCGCTTCGTAGCCACCCATTTCGCCATTCTCGGTTGCCTTGCTCTGGTCTTTCTGTACTTCAAACTGATAATCCTCTATGCTCTCAGGATTGGCAAAAGGATAGTAACCATACACATCAATATGCGTATGCTTGTCTTTCCAGAAAAGGTCATAAGCGGAGTTCCACTTATAGTTAGGCTCATCGAAAGTGTGGCGCACATTATCGCCACGGTTGCCGTTTACCTTCAAGGTTCCCGGCTTGTTTCCCTCGTAATCTACGATATAAACGCCCATCACGTCGCCGTTGCAGAAACCGTTGTCGTTTACGCGGGTTACGGCAAGCTGGTCGATATCGCCCGAAAGCTGGATGCGGTTGCTGTCGTGCTGCTCGGTCTTGTCGCCGAAGAAGTCATCGCTACAGCCTGTCAGAAGCATGGCTCCTGCCGCAAGCAGATATAATAAGGTATGTTTTACTCTTTTCATAAATAATTCGTTTTGGGGAGATGCCCTTTCTCTAGAAGAAAGATTATCTCGTATTATTTCTAGGATAGAAAATCGTCTGTACTTTTTTATTCGGCTGTACCACCATAGTCGATACCGTCGTCTTCCCACTTGCTGATGTTTACATTCACGCCGTTGCTGGTCTTGCTGAGCGTAACGGTAAACTTATGCATCCTGCCAGCCTCGAAAGCTGAAAACTTGGATGACTTAGGAAGATTGAAATCTCTGCCGTCAACATTTACGGTAATGAGATTTCCCTCGCCTACGGCTTGCGGAATGATGAGCGCCTTGTAGCTGTTGCCTTCTTCCTTGAGCGGAATGAGGTCTGTATCATCGCCCTTGGCTGTTACGGCACCTGTAGAAAGATTGGCTGTAGCCTGTGTCTTTAAGCGGTTGATTTTTACGCTAATCTTGGCTGCAGCAAGCGAAGCCTCTGTGAATCCGTTTCCTGCCACGAGGTTGATGATCATCTGGCTCAACGCGTGTTTGGCTTCTATCTTTACGGCATTTTCTGTAGGAACCGCATCTGTTGTCTTGCCTATCAGAAGTTCGCTAGCCTTGTAGTTCTCGGTTGTACTCTGGTCTGCATTTACAGTCCAAGGCATCGCCTCTATGTTGCTGATAGAACTTGTATATGGATAATAAATGTAGAAATCGGCGTGGGTGCTGTTGTCTTTCCAGTAGGTTGGAGTTGCAGCCTTCCAGGTTCCATCATAGGTGAATTTCGTGTTGTCTATATAGTTACCTGTCGTTTGGAGTGTTGCGGCAGAGCCGTCGGCTTGATGGTTGACAACAAACAGTCCTATCTGGTCTCCCGCTTCGAAAGCCAGATCTGTAGCACGGCTTATCGAAGTGCTGATGTTGATAGGTACTTTTGCTGCAGGGGTAGGCTTTTGTGTCGGGTCCAGTTCGGAACTGCCACCTGAACATGCGGTTAACGCGAGTAGCATGCTCCCTACGATTGCTAGATGCTTCTTCTGTTTCATGATTTCTTTGTTTTATATGATTTTTCCTAGGTGTATTTGGAACTGTCAGTTTCATTTACTCTGCAAAGGTATGAAAAAATGTGGTATTATACAAGTTCATAATGGTCCATATATGGAAAAAGTTGCTAAACAACATATTTTCAGAGGGTAAACGGAGGGTAA
>UMKL01015455.1_pt1 | contig 27457 bp, 26 predicted proteins | sample 1966241 | NCBI WGS metagenome assembly UMKL01 (sample SAMEA4836170, study PRJEB28245) | human gut metagenome | biome: gut microbiome; material: fecal sample | place: Denmark | collected 2008 | reverse complement strand
CATTGCGCACCAACTCCTCACCGATAGACAATGGGAATTTTTCTTTAATCATAGCAGAAAATCAACATTCAACACTTAACATTAAAGCTAAAGCGCATTTGCGCAACTGCTAACACCCAAGGCTGTCAGCGCAGCGATAATCGCTTGAACGATAGCGTTCAGAACAGAAACCCAAGAAATCTTCTTGGAACCATTTCCGAGATTTTCATTTTGATTACTCATATACATTCATTTTAAAGTGAAACTTCATTTTGAAAATAAGAACTTGTTAGAGGTAGTTGCACCCGAAATATTATCGGGCGCAACCAGAATGCTATTAAAGCTCATTATCGCCATTTATAGATTCTGCATCGGTTTCATTACCGGAATTGTCAGAGCCGCTACCACCGCCTGTAGAAGGAGTGTTGCCACCATCGCCAGATGGCTTGTTGTCACCACCTGCTTCATCGTTGTCATTACCCTTCACAGTCTCCTCACCATACTTCACAAGGCTGATACGGTTAGGAATCAGGTCGTAGGTACGCTTGCCATTGCGATCTACGGAGAACGATGGACGGAACGCTGGTACAATGCTCTTCACCAAGTTGGCATTCGCCTTCTTAGCCTCCGTCACCGACTTGTTGTTGATAAAACGAAGATAGAGCGTACCGAAACCGAGAAGTTCGATGTTGTAACCCTTGGCAAGGTTCTGCACCACATAGTAGGCATAGCGGTCGAGTACCGCCTTCACATCAGCCGTGGTAGCAGTAGATTCCGTAGAAATCTGCTTCGCCACCTCATCGGTAGTCAAAGTACCGTAACTTACAGGACGAACGCTGTAAACTGTCTCACCCTCGCGCTTACCCATGGTAAGAGTACGAGAAAACACTTTGTAAGATTTACTCATAGTTTGAAATTGTTTAAAAGATTAATACTAAATATATTTGCTTCATTCCGAACAAGGACTGTTGAGCGTACCCAGGTGTCGAATTGGCTTACCCTTCGGTCGCCGAACTCTGTTTCTTCACTCTTCACTCTTCGTCCTTCGTTTAGCTGGTGCAAAGATACGACAATGCCACAGGGCTGTATGTCGAAGTGTGTCGATGAACGTCGAAGTTTCATGCGACTTAAAGATGCGCTTCTATATACCCTAAAGATGCGCTTCGTTAGCACTCAAGGAAGCGCATCATTAGCACCTAACGATGCGCTTCATGAGAGTTCATTCAAGCACTTTCTCAACAGAGCATGTTGGCTCGCCCAGAAATTCCTCGATAAGCTTCACCTCACGGATGGTGAGAATCTGCTTCTTGTCAAACCTCTTGCCCTTGGTGGTCAAGAGTTCATACAGTTCCACACAGCGTTTGATTTCGCTGGTCAGACGGCGCACAGCATTCGCAGGTTCGCAGTCGGGGAAGTACATCATCGCCAAGATACGGCGAGTATAAATTGCTTTTAACTTCATATACCTTATTATATTTATAGTTCAACATGTTTATCAGTCAACTGATTTATGTTGCAAAGATATATTCCTTCAAGAATCACGTGATGCACCCATGAGTGCATCATCCTTAACTTCCATTTAGTACTTTTCGGTCATATTAAGCATCTGCCGGAAAAATACCCACTGTTTTGTCAGGACTCGATGTTCGATAATTCAAGGTATGGCGGATGGAAAAGCAGACGAATGGAAGGGCGAATCGGTGGATAGCCACTGCCGCCGAAGAAATTCGCCTGATTCAGAGAAGATGGAAGTTCACTTCCATCCGTCAGTTTTCCAAATTTCTCCAGATGAGTCCTCGCACCCTTTCTAAGTTAAGCCATCTCGATGGAACCTTGACATTGGAGAGCATCGCAAACATATACACGAGGCTCGTACTTTTACGAAATCTGAAATTTGTGGGCAACGAGATAATGGAAGAGGAACAACGCCTGAAAGATTCCCTATTTCGCATCATGAAGAGCGCAGCAACAGTGCCTCAAAGCATGACCGACGATGTGGTGGATGAACTGGAGCACCAGTTATAGGCGTCCATGAGTGGCTTTGAACCTATGGTGCATCTGCCGAAAAGCCTATGGCACAGTAGGCGATGCATCTAAGGTTCATTCATCAAGATAAACCATACAAGATTGCAAGTCTTATGTTAGACCAGAACTTTTCTGCCAAGAATTTCATGAATGTCTATGCCCAAGAGAACCGCATGGGAAGAATCCCTGTGGAAACTATGGGCGAAGACTTCAAGGAAGTCGTGGGCAAGATAAAGGACACAAACTTGGATTTGCAAGCACTAAGGAGCAGAAAGAAATCGGAGAAGACCGATGAAGTCAAAAAGAAAATAGATGAGCTGAAGCAAGAGTTGAAAGACTTGAAAGAGACCAAACAGAAAGTCCTCTTTGAGGAGATGCAAGGTCTATCGACACAAGTCAACAGCCACGCTTTCCGTTTCAAATTCGAAAAGGTGTGGATTGGTGACAAAATGGGCTTCAAGATAAATTCAAAAGATCATGCTCAACTTTTTGCCATGAAGCAACTGCAGACTAATTTGCAGAAGACATTCAAGGTAAAGCAAGCTAATCGTCACCTCATCATGACGAATATCAAACTGCTGTTAAAGACCAGACGACCATTCTACATCATCCGTACAGATGTCTCCTCATTCTTCGAATCCATACCGCAAGAACAACTCAAACACATTGTCATGGACAACACCCTGCTGTCGTACAAGTCAAAAGTGTTTGTGAATGCAATACTCAAAGAATACGAGGCTGAGAAAGTGAAGCTGGCAGACGATGAAAGTGAAGGAATGAAGGAAGGATGTGGTGTGCCACGAGGCATAGGCATCAGCTCCTTGCTTTCCGAAATCTATATGCGTGACTTGGACAGCAGCATCAAGAAACGCCCTGAGGTTATCTTTTATGTGCGATATGTCGATGACATCTTCATGCTGTTGGCAGACTTGCCACAAGGTAAGGACATTGAAGAATATTATTCTGAGTTGGTTGAGAAGTTCAAGGAGAAAGGACTTAGTCTGAAACCAACAACCGATGCAAAATGTTCACTTTTCAATTGCTTTGAGCATAAAGATAAACCTTTTGAGGTTTCTTATCTTGGCTATAAGCTGACGATAACGACTAAGGTTTCAAAATCGATACTGAAGTCTGCCGAAGTAACATACAGCATGTCTGCCGACAAGAAGGAACGTATTACAAAACGTATAGACAATGCTTTCAAGCATTTCGATGCGACAAATAAACACGACATTCATCAGGCACGCAAAGATTTGGTGGACTCTTTGAAGTTGATTACAGGCAATGTGAGACTGCACAAGTCGAAGTCTGGCATCAAGACAGGCCTCTATTACAACAGCGACTTGTTGGACGACACCAAAGACTTGGAAGACCTCAACACCTATTTATATAGTAAGACGGTAAGCCTCCATCCAAATCTGTTCCACATAGAGGACGAGAAGAACACCTATCTTACATTCCTATATAGCAGAATCAGGAAGTTTGATTTTGTGACCGCTTGGAATACAAGGAAGATGTATGACTTGAAAGACAGTCGTATGAAAGAAATCATGAAATGGTTGAACGATGAAAAGAAAGAGGATAAAACTACGCTATAAGAAAGAGAGGGTTGTATTCTCTGATGTGTTGCCATACGAGTTGCCCATCACCTTCACAAACCGTTTTTTCTACCGCTTCTTGGTCAAGAATGAGGTGGAATACATTATCAATCCACTTGACCACGGCAAATGCAAGCTCAAGTGGAAAAGCGGCATGAGCATAGCTGCACGCCAAGTGCTTGCTATCTTGTTTGGTATAGACAGCAAAAAGGTGATGAATGAAAAGAAAAACATTGCAAATGTAGGTAACGAGTCTTCCCTCCCATTCGCCTATCGCATCATGCACAAGCGAGGCAAGTACCGTGAGTTGGCAGTAATACATCCTGCGGACCAAATCAAGATGGTCAGCTTCTATGAGAAGTACAAGAGCTTGATACTCTACTACTGCCAGCAGAGCCGATTCTCCTTGCGCCATCCTCATGCGGTAGCTTGCTACTTCTATTATCGTGACCGCTTGCACCATACCCTCTTGGGGAAACGTTCCGATGATTTGGAACTTTACTTCAATGAGTATGAGAACTTGAAGACTTACTTCAGTTACAAGCGTTACACCCAGATATACCGCTTTTATGAGGATTATCGCTATCAGCGAGCTGAGAAGAAGTTTGCCCATTTGCAGAAGTTTGACATACAGGCTTGCTTCAACAGCATCTACAGCCATTCCATCGCTTGGGCAACCAATGGAGGTAAGGCTACTTACAAGCGATTCTTCAAAGGTGGTGAGGATGGAACCTTTGGAGCCGTTTGGGATAGTCTGATGCAAAAGATGAACTACAACGAAACCAACGGCATTGTCATCGGTCCTGAGTTCTCCCGACTCTTTGCGGAAGTCATTCTTCAATATATAGACAAATGTGTGGAGAACGACCTCTACGAGAAAGGTTACAAATGGAATGTGGATTACGAGTGCTACCGCTATGTGGACGACCATTTCTTCTTTTACAACAACAAAGAAGTTTTGGAAGCAGCCCGACAAAGCTACGCCTATCATCTGAATGAATACAAGATGACCATCAGCAACGAGAAAACGGAAGACATAGACCGTCCTTTCATCACCCCTATCTCACGAGCCAAACTTGCCATAGACAAACTGATACATGATACTATCACAATCAATGTGGATGATGATCTGCTCAAAAAGGATGAATCAGAGGACGATGCCAAAGACATCGCAATGGACTCGGAAGAAGATGAAATTGAGAATGAGCCGATGGACAAGAAACGCTTAGAGAAAGCTCTTGGCAAGAAACACACGCTATATTTCCGTTCATCATTCTTCAGTTCTGTCTTTCAGGACATCTTGAAGACGAACAATGTAGAGGCAAAGGATGTCTTGAATTACACCATTGCTCGCATGGGAAACAGATGCGAACGTATGCTAAAGAAGTTTGACCGACTTTATAAGCCACTATGTATGGCGGATAAGGTTATTGACATAACTCCCTATATGAAAGAACAGGCAGAACACCGAAAGAGTATCATGGAACATGAACTGTCCTTGTTCCTCTTTAATCTCCTTGATTCTGCTTTCTTCATCTATTCTTTCAACAAGCAGTTGAACAGTACCTTGAAATTAGTCAACCTCTTGAACACAATAATCGTGTATCTTGACACCGACTATTTCACAAATGATATACGTGCCAACGTGTTCAAGAAGATACAGGATGAAATCAATGTGGCTTTCCAATGCTGCCGATATAGTGAGGACACCCAGTTGGAGACTCTTTACTTCCTCATTACCTTGCGCAGTATGAGAAGCAAATATCACCTATCCGTAGCATCTATAGAAAACTATATAGGAGTCAAAACGAATGAAGATGGCAGCAAGGAACTTCCCAACATGAATGCCATTTCCATCACCTTGTTTCTCTATTACTTCGCTGACAAGAAGGAGTTTGACGAGCTGAGAAAGCTTATCGTAAACAAGGCTTGTGAACGAATCAAGAATGTACCTATGGAACTTCACGGAAAGACTTCCGAATTAGTCATTCTATTGTTAGACCTTATGGCTTGTCCCTACTTGTCGGCAGAGAGTAAGACCCAAATAGGAGAAGCATTTGGATTGACGAAGAAAGAGATAAACAGCCTGTTGAGATACTTCAAGAATGGACGATATATGTTTACCAACTGGAAGAAGCTCAATGTAACAAAAGAATTGAATGCGAAGATTTCGCAGGAAGTTTATGCCTGACTGCGGTCTGGCATAAATAAAGGGCAGACCACAATACCCAATATAAATTCCACACACATAGGTCTGTTCAGGCGGATAAGAGCCAAAAGAGGGACTTTGGGTATTGAGTCCCTTATTTTTTATGATAAACAAATTAATTCAAAAAATGGAACAAAAAGAGAATAATATATACCCACAATTTGTCAAGAAGGTATTTGGCTATTTTAATGGATTAAAAACAAATCAAGGTTTGTTTCTTTACAGAACTTTGTTAGCAAGACGCAACACCTATACAGCGGATGAGTATAAATTGGTCATATTTACGATAGTAAATCTTGTCAGCAATGGATTCCTTATTGTGGAAGACTCTGGTTTTGTGAGGTTAACCCAGAATGGATATGACTATTTGCAAGATGGACAAATGCCTTATAACAAGATCAATCTTGAGAACTTAATAAATACGACAGATAATTGGGAAACACAATTTGACACATTGTGGCTTATAATCGGAAAGGAAAATCAAGCATTATTTTATGTAAGTGGTCCTGTATTTTATAATACAATAAAGCCATACCTTTCATTTCTCCATAAGGATTACATGGATTACATGAAAGAATTATCTGATAATGCACAGCCCACATCACGAATAAAATGGTATAGAAAACTGTATGGACAATTAGATAAACCCACCATTGTGTTATTTCTTCATGATTTGTCTATGGCTATCGAAAGGTATTATATAGGATGCACAAATAATGATGATAGTGACGAATTTGATTTCCTTGGAAATGCTATTTCACTCAATCAAACAAACTCTTTGAACAGTGAAGATAAAACTATAAAAAAGAAGACAGTATTTATTACATATTGTTGGGAAACAGACATTGACAAAAATCACAAAAACTGGGTTCATAAATTAGCAAAAGATTTAGAACCATATTTTAATGTGGTCATAGATATAAAACAACCATTGGGTATAGAACTGAATCAATTTATGGAACAGACGATAAAGGATAGTGATAAGGTGTTGATTATTGCGACTCCTGAGTACAAGAGACGTGCTGATAATAGAGTTTATGGTGTTGGTTACGAAACATCTTTGATAACAAACGACTTGGTCAATAACCAAAACAAAATAAAATTCATTCCAATTATCAAAAGAGGTTCTAAAGAAGAATCATATCCTTTATATCTCGGAAACAGAAAAGGTTTGAACATGACAGACGATGTTTCATACGATTCAAATCTGAAAGAATTGATAGAGAATCTACAAAATTATTAAAACGCATCAAAAAACATTTTGTAAACTCAATGCATTACAATATAGTCATAGTATCCAATGAGGGATATATACAACATGCGGCTGTGATGCTCACCTCGTTGTTCTGTACCAATAAGGATAAGCATTTCGTCATTTGGCTCTTGACCGATGGAATAACGAAGGAAACTATGAGTAAGTTGCAAACCGTGTGTGCCACACATGGAGCAGAACTAAAGGTAATCACATGTGGAATAGATAACCTTGGCGATTTCCCTGCAGGTCAGTGGAATCCCATTATGTATTTCAAGTTGCTGATACCACAGCTATTACCAGCAACAGAGAAACGGTGTCTCTTCCTTGATGTCGATATGATAGTACACGATGACATAACAGCGTTATACCATTGGAATCTACAAGACAAGGTTATAGCGGCAGCCGAAGACATGCCCGACTGTGTGGCGTTCAAACCACGCTTAGGTCTTAAAGACACCGATCTATGTATCAATTCAGGCGTGATGGTCTGCGATTTGGAGAAATGGCGACAGATGGAACAAGAACAGCCTATCATGAAGTATGCCACAAGCATCATCCATAAAATATTGAACGAGCAGGATGTGATAGCTTGCTATTTCAAGGATAAGATAGCTTTGCTTCCAATTCGTTGGAATATGACTACCTTTTATTTCAACCGTCGCCCAAAGATTTTTGCCAAGTATTTGCATGAGTTAGATAGGGCGAAGAAATTTCCAGGTATCATCCATTTCGCAGCTCCCATAAAGCCTTGGTTTAAGGATTGCCAACATCCTTATCGCAAACTATACAAGCAATATCTCTGGCTTATTCCTTGGAGAGACTATAAGTTTCCCATTTATGAGCAGTTAAGCAAGTGGGGAAGAATAAAGAAGACCATACGCAACTGGTTGAATCGTAACGGACTGATGAAAGATAGCATCTTTACACCACCAATAAAATAAAAGTAGAGTGCATATCTCTTGTTATTCCGATGGGTAACTACTCTATAACAACCGCTGCCATTCTTGCGACAGCAAACTTTACTTAAATTTTACAATTATGCCATCAGAAAAGATGAAATACATTCTTCGTAGAACAGAGCAATCGGCTTTACGTACAGACACAGGATTGTCTTCATTGAAAAAGGAAATAGAGGCTATATTCATACCCAGCAATATAGACCAAGATTGTTATACTATAGACAAAATTCTCGTTCCGTATAAGAAAGTTATCAAAGAGGCGATGTCGAAAGGCAAGTATCATAAAGCCTTTGAGATTTTTTTGGAAATTCTCGAATCTCTCTCCTATCATTTCGTAAAGGATGAACACTTCTGTTATTTTGATGACATGTATAGCCCCGACTATACTTGTTCCAACATTTTAGATTCTATCATTGCCGAGATAAAGACAGGTAAGGTCTCTTCCGAGGATGTCGCTTATTTGGATAGTGGCATGAAAAAAATAGCTAAGATGGAGGCATACGAAGATTATGGCAGTCCATTTTGCATAGCTGATTGGGAGGATTCTGTAAAGAATGTAGATTTTCTGGTGGGCAACAAGTAACATGGCTTACCTTTTTCATGGTTATGATTGAGAGTATTTTATATTATAGATGATAGAAAAATGAAAGTATCCGTAATATTACCTGTTTATAATGCCGCAACAACAATAACCCGTATGCTTGATAGCCTAAGAGACCAAACCCTCGTAGACTTTGAGGTATTAATGATTGATGATGGCAGTACTGATAACTCTGGGGCTATTTTAGATGAGTATGCCCAAAAAGACAATCGTTTTAGGGTCGTGCATAAAAAGAATGAAGGCGTGAGTGCAGCTCGACAGACAGGAGTTGAACTTGCACAAGGAGAATATGTAATTCATGCCGATAGTGACGATTGGGTCGACCAGACTATGCTGGAAGAATTGTATGCAAAAGCAGAAAATGACGATGCGGATGTTGTGATATGTGATTTTTTCAGTAACACAGACACAGGACAAACACTTTGTAAGCAACGTCCTTCTGAATTGAAGGCTGATGTTATACTGCGTGAGTTGTTCCAACAGCTGCATGGCAGCTGTTGTAACAAGCTCGTAAGACAAGCTTGTTACAACAAGTATAATGTGAGATTTCCAAAAGGTATTAACCATTGTGAGGATTTATTGTTTTGGGCACAGCTTTTGCAACATAATGATGTGAAAGTTTCATATCTACCGAAAGCATTTTACCATTATTATGTCAATTCTAATTCCATCACTCGTCATTATACACGCTCAACATACGAAATGCGATTGAAATATTTGACCAAATTATATGAAATACTGAGTCCAAAATATAAAAGTATAAAGCAGCAAGCTGTTTTTGGTGTATTTACGGAAGCGGTTATGTTTAATGTGTTGAGTCGTAATGAGGCATTGAATGGTTTATCAACTTTCAGACACAATATATACAGGCTTAATAGCTTGAAATGGAAAATTGGTTTCCTATTTTTATGGTTAGGTATGAATAAGTTTGCAAGTAAATTAGTTCATTATTAGAACATAGTATAAATATTATGACGAATTATTTTATAATGGATAAAAAATATGACTATCTAATTGTTGGCTCAGGATTATTTGGGGCGACTTTTGCTTATAGAGCAAATCAAGTTGGAAAAAAATGTTTAGTGATAGATAAACGTCCACATCTCGGTGGCAATGTTTATTGTGAGAAGATTGAAGGCATCAATGTTCATAAGTATGGTGCACACATCTTCCATACCTCAAATAAAGAGGTGTGGGACTTCGTTAATTCGATAGTTGCATTCAATCGATATACCAATTGCCCTGTAGCCAATTATAAAGGAAAGTTGTTTAACTTGCCTTTCAATATGAATACATTCTATCAAATGTGGGGCGTAACTACACCTGAGGAAGCTCAGGCTAAGATTAACGAACAGAAGGCTGAAGCTGTTGCCGCTCTTAATGGTCGTGAACCCCAAAATTTGGAAGAACAGGCTCTTAGTTTAGTTGGTAGAGACATCTTTGAGAAACTTATAAAAGAGTATACCGAAAAGCAATGGGGTCGCAAATGCACAAAGCTTCCTGCCTTTATCATCAAGCGTCTTCCTATCCGTCTTGTGTTTGACAACAATTATTTTAACGACAAGTATCAAGGCATTCCTGTTGGAGGATACAATAAGCTCATTGATGGTTTACTGGAAGGCATAGAATGTATAACAGATACCGACTTCTTCAATTCTGAATACAAAGACTGGAGAAAATATGCTGACAAGCTAGTTTACACAGGCCCTATTGACGAGTATTTCAATTTTGTATACGGTAAGCTTGATTGGCGAACCGTAAGTTTCAAAACCCGTGTGGAGAATACCACTAATTTCCAAGGCAATGCTGTTGTTAACTACACGAGTTATGACGTACCTTTCACTCGTGTTATTGAACATAAGCACTTTGAGATGTTCGGTCAAGAGATTTATGATTGTCCAAATACTGTTATTTCAGAAGAATACTCCACAGAATATAAAGAAGGCATGGAGCCATACTATCCTGTAAATGACGAGCGTAATAGCAGATTGGCTGAGCAATATCGGATAATGGCAGAAAAAGAAGAAAATGTAATTTTTGGTGGAAGATTAGCTACATATAGATACTATGATATGGCTCCTATTATAGAAACTGTATTAAGTATGTCAATTTGATGGGGTATTAAAAAACATTATTCAATGAATGAATCTAGAGTAAAAAAAGGATTACTAAATGCAAAAATCAATTTCCTATTTTATTTTGTAAATATAATCATCGCTTTTTTTTCCCGAAAAATATTTTTAGAGACGTTAGGTGCTGACTTTATTGGGCTTTCGGGTACATTACAGAATATCTTAGGAATGTTAAGTTTGGCTGAATTAGGAATTGGAGCATCTGTAAGTTTTCATCTTTATAAGCCTATAAGAGAGTCTAATTATACCGAACTTAATGATAAGATATCTTTGTTTGGTTGGCTGTATCGAATTGTTGGAATATTTATTTTATTTGCAGGGGTAATTATTAGTTTATTTTTCCCGATAATATTTAAGAATACAGACATACATTTACCATTAACTTATTTCGTCTTTTTCTGTTTTTTAGGTTCCTCTCTCATATATTATTTTATAAATTATCGACAAATATTACTTAGTGCCGATCAAAAACAATATGTTGTATCTGTATATTTGCAAACAGGAATGGTTGTAAAGACATTGGTACAAATGTTTTGTTGCTATTATTTTTTGAATTATTATTTATGGGCCATTATTGAGTTCCTTTTTGCTATTGTAGCGTGTTTGATTTTAAATGTAAAAATTGACAAAACTTATCCATGGCTGAAAGTTACGCCTTCTCGCGGAAAAGTTTTGTATAAAAAATATCCTTCAATATTAACGAGTACACGCCAGATATTTATACATAAGTTAAAAGATTTCTTGTTAGGACAAAGCGATCAGATTTTGATCTTTGCATTTGTTTCTTTAAAGTATGTTGCCTATTATGGTAATTATTCTATGCTAATTTCACGAGTAACTTCTTTGTTTAGTGTCGTGATGAATAGTGCAGAGGCTGGAGTAGGAAATTTGGTAGCAGAAGGTGATATGGAGAAAATAAAAAGTGTATTTTGGGAATTAATGTCTATGAGATATTTGTTTGCTGGCATAATTTCTGTATGCTTATACTTTATGATACCGCCTTTTATTGTTGTGTGGTTAGGTAGTGAATATTTGCTTTCTCCAGTTGTAACTTTTCTAATTTGCTTGAATGCTTTCATTTTGATGTCTCGTACGGCTGTAGATGCCTTTAATCATGCATACGGACAATATGCAGATGTTTGGTCTGCTTGGGCTGAGGGTGGAACAAACTTATTGGTAACAATAATTGTTGCCTCTCAGATTGGTATAGCTGGTATTTTATTAGGTAAGATTATAAGTTTGTTTTTCTTTGTGATACTTTGGAAACCATATTATTTGTTTTCTGATGGATTTCATGAAAAGTATTGGAATTTTTGGAAACATACATTGAAATATTATTTGTGCCTTTTGCTTAGCTTGGGAATCATTTGTTTGGCGGATAAATATCGTCCAATGTCTCCAAGTGCAGGATGGGTGCAATTGATTTTTTATGGTTTATATATATGTTCTATTTTTAGTGTCTTCTATTTTTGTGTTTTATATTTCTTTTCAGAAGGCTTAAAAGACTTTTCAGCACGAATGGTTAAGCAAATCTTAAAAAAATAGTATTATGAATCAGAAAATTTCTATTATAACAGTTAATTACAACAATTTAAAAGGCTTGCAAAGAACAGCTGAAAGTATTATTCGCTTAGATTATCAAAACTTTGAATGGATAATTATTGATGGAGGTAGCACAGATGGAAGTAAAGCATATATAGAGCATTTGAATAATAAATTGTCATATTGGTGTAGTGAAAAAGACAAAGGAGTTTATGATGCTATGAATAAAGGCATATCCCATGCCATGGGAGAATATCTTATATTTATGAATTCGGGGGATTGTTTCCGTTCAGAGAATGTGTTGTCTCAAATCTTTGATAGTTTAAAAGGCTGTCCTGATGTTATTTATGGTGATGCTCTCTATGTTTTTAAGGATCATGAGGAACTTAGAACTGTTCCTAAATCAATTGATTTTCGTTTCATATATGAATATACAATCTTCCATCAAGCATCTTTTATAAGAAAAAAAATTTTACAGGAAAACAGGGGGTATGACACAAAATTAAAAATTGTTGCAGATTGGAAGCTATGGTTAGTTTGCGTCTTACAGAATAGAAAATTTGTGTATACGCCTTATGTTATTTGTAAGTTTGATGCTTATGGAATAAGTACAGGTCATGATGACAACGTTAATAAAGAGAGAAATCTCGTATTTCAAGAAATATTACCTTCAGGCATAAAAAAAATAATGGATGAGATTTATGCATATGAAAGCGTTATTCCTTATCAGAAATATCTTTTCACAAGAATATCTGAAAGCCGATTTGTCAAGCGTATGCTTAATGGTTTTATTAAGTTTATCAAATATATCTTATAAAAAATATGGTTAGCGGTAACTATTTGATATCTATCATAATTCCAATTTATAATACTGAAAAATATTTGGAAAAATGTATAGAAAGTATATTAGATCAAACTTATCCATTTTGGGAGTTAATATTAGTCGACGATGGCAGTACTGATGGATCATGGACTATATGTCAAAAGTATAGCATAAAAGATAAAAGAATAAAAATTTTCCAAAAAGCGAATGGAGGAGTTAGCTCTGCTCGTAATATGGGATTAAAATATGTAACAGGGGACTATTTAACTTTCGCTGATAGTGATGATTACTTGGAATCATCGACTTTTCTTACATATATAAATGAAATTCAGTCATCAAATCCAGATATCATAAAGGTTGGTTATATTAAAGATTTTGCAGGAGAAAAATCAGAAATAATTTCAACTGGCAGAAATATAAGGATGGATAATGTTTCGGACTTTCACCGTTGCTTAGAACATTCTCATTATTATGGTTTTTTATGGAACATGTGTATAAAAAAAGAATGTGTGCAAGGGGTTTTGTTCGATGAAGACATCAATTGGTGTGAAGATCATATTTTTTCCTATCAGTGCTATAACAATTGTAGGAAAATGTCTGTATTGAGTATTCCATGTTATCATTATCAAATTAGAAGACAAATCTCACTTTCTGATATAAAAAACCCTTATGTAATTAAGACGGTAAGTGAAAAAGGGCGATGCTTAAAAATAAAATTGAATAATGGTAAATATAAAGATATAGATGTGGCAACTGAAGAAGAATATCTTTATAGGCTTCACACAATTGTTAGACTATTATACCAATATAATTATTCGTATAAAGAAAAGGTGTATTTCTATAAAAACTGTTTTTTACCAATGCAGCCTTTAAAGTATAAAGATGAAAAATTGTTTTTTAGCACTCGATTGCCTTTTACTTTGACAAATATCATACTGAGAATATATTATTTCATTAAAAATATCAAAAATGGATATATCAGTCATAATACCCGTGTATAATCCGCCGCATCATCTATTTGAGGCAAATATAAAAAGCCTGACATCTCAATGCGGAGATTTTGAATTTATTTATATCAATGATGGTTCTACAGACAAGTGGATAACTGATAGACTTCAATGCTTGGCAGAAACTGATAGCAGAATCGTTTATGCCAATAAGCAAAATTCTGGCGTTTCTGATACACGAAACGTAGGGATTAGCATGGCTAAATGTGATTATGTTATGTTTGTTGATTCTGATGACACCTTAGCTAAAGATTCTTTGGATTATGCTTTATCTACTATCAGATCATTGAAAGCTGATATTGTGATATTTGGTATAGATCAAGGACCTCATGATGTACATGTCCGTAAGCTGTTAATTTCAGAAGAGAAAAAACATCTCAAATTGGCAACTCTTGCTTTTCGAACAAGCGATTACTTTGATATTGGTGTAAATGTTGATGGACCTTGTGGAAAATTATTTAAGCGTTCTCTCATCACTGGCAATAAGTTAAAATATAAAATAGATATCTGCAAATCTGAAGATGCAATATTTGATTTGTATGCATATGAGTATGCAGAGAGAATAGCAATAGATAATCGTTTAGTATATTATTATGCCTATAATGAATCTTCTATAAGTAATAGGTATGTATACGAGCACGCCAGGATGATTCCTTTATACTTGGAAGAAGAGAAAAAGTTCATAAAGAGATTCCATCCTAATGAGGAAGATTATTGGGATGCTTTGGCAACACGTGCTATAACGGGTATTGCCGATGCCGACCATAGATATTTTGCAAAAGCTCAGCCTGGTAAAGGGATTTTTGTCTTGGCAAAAGAGTTTTCAGAGATATTAAGTACACCGGTTGTACAAGGATGTTTAGAAAGACTGTCTTATTCCAAACTTGCTAATATACAAATGCCAGGTTTGAATAATAAGATAAAACTATTCTTTTATAAACACAAATTACTTGTATTGGATTTATTGATACATAAAATATTTAAGCGATGATATATTTTTTAGATTTTTATAAAACGTCTTATATAAAAGGGCGTAGAGTAAATGCAGATGGAAAACCTAAAACTGATATAGGCAAAGCATTAGCCAAGGAAGAAAATGTAAAATTGGTAATATTGAACAATAGAGGGGGCCAAAGTCGACTTTCCCGTTTGTTTGCAAATTTCCAATTACTGTTTGCAGTTATTATCCGTTTTTTGTTTGTCCGTAAACAAATAGTTCTTTTGCAATATCCTTATTTGATTGGGTGTATAGTTCCAATATTACATTTTTTGAAATTTAACAATAATAGAATTTGTACTTTGGTACATGATATAGAATCTCTTCGAACTGGTATAAAGTCGAAAAATGAAACTTTACTGCTTGCTTCCGATATAATAATTGTACATACGCCTCAAATGGGGAAGGCTTTGGTACAGATGGGATATAAAGGACACATTGAAGTTTTGGAATTCTTTGATTATATTTCTGATGTAGAACGAACAACCAAGCTATACCTTGATAAGAATGTTGTTTTTGCTGGTAATTTGGAAAAGTCGACATTTCTAATGCAGCTGAGAAACATATCTGATGTAATGTTTTTTCTTTACGGAAAGCGTTGTGATAAGTTACAATTTTCAGAAAAAGTTCTGTACAAGGGAATGTTTGATGCTGATGACATCGAAAAGGTTGAAGGTAATTGGGGATTAGTTTGGGATGGTCTAAGTATTGATGAATGTACAGGTACTTATGGCGAATATCTTCGTATAAATGCCCCTTTCAAAATGTCTTTGTATTTAGCTATGAATATTCCTGTCATTGTTTGGACCAATAGTGCGATGGCACAATATGTGGAAAAATATCATTTGGGAATATGTGTCAATAGTTTGAGGGAGATAGCAAGCGAAATTGATAAATTGTCAACAGAGGATTTTGATAAGATAGCTGTGGGGGTATCTAAGGCTTCTAAAGATGTAAGAAGTGGTATGAAAATTAGAACTTTAATTCGTAGATTGGAGAATACATGATACCTAAAGTAATTCATTATTGCTGGTTTGGAGGCAAACCCGAACCAGAGGCTGTTATGCGCTGTATCGCATCTTGGCGTAGTTGTTGTCCTGATTATGAAATTAAACGTTGGGACGAAACGAACTATGACGTAAATCGATGCCAATATATGGCAGATGCATATAAGGAGAAAAAATGGGCATTTGTTAGTGATTATGCTCGATTGGATATAATATTCAATGAGGGAGGCATATATATGGATACAGATGTTGAGATGGTAAAGTCTTTCGATGAACTGCTGAAAGAAAAAATGTTTTGTGGCTTTGAAAGCAGGGATCCCGTAGGCTTCAAAAGAGGACAAAATATAGAATATTCAGTCAACTTAGGACTTGGATATGGGGCAGAAAAAGGGCATCCTTACCTTAAGGATATGTTAGATTTGTATCAAGCTCTCCACTTCTATAATGAAGATGGGAGTCTGAATTTGGTTGCTTGTCCTCGTTATCAAACAAAGGTTCTATCTCGATACGGACTTGTTGCAAATAACAAAACACAACGATTGGATGAATGTATTGTTTATTCTCCAGAATATTTCTGCCCACAAAGCAATGTGACGGATAAAATGCTTTATTCTATAGAAAGAAGTTATAGTATTCACCACTTTACTGTTTCTTGGGCATCGGCAAAAGATTTAAAAGCTCGCGACTGGAAAAATAGACTCAATCGCTTCTTACCTTATTGGCTGGCAAGCAAAATAGTAACTTTAATATACAAGTTTAGATGAAGAAAAGGCTCTGTTTTATAATACCATATTTTGGAAAATTACCAAATTATTTTCCGTTGTTTTTGAAATCTTGTAAGGCTAATCCAAATTTTAATTGGGTTGTTTTTACAGATGATGATAAAAATTATGGTTATCCAGATAATGTTTTAAGGGTCAAAATGACCTTTAGTGAATGCCAAGCTTTGATCAGATCAAAGTTCAAATGTAATGTCGCATTGGAAAAACCATATAAACTCTGTGATTTGAAGCCAATGTATGGGTATATTTTTGAAGAGTATTTGAATGATTATCATTTTTGGGGGCATTGTGATGTCGATACGATTATGGGAAATCTTGGCAATTGGTTGTCTGATGAATTTCTTGAACAATATGACAAGTTGTTTTGCTTAGGACATATGACCATCTATCGTAACTCATATGCAAACAATCGTGTCTTTAGGCATCAGCTTTCTGGGAAAATCTCCTATAAAGAAGTGCTTGCAAATGAAAAAATAATGTGGTTTGATGAAGAATGGAATAATGATTATAATATCAATAGGCTTTTTTTAGATGCAGGGAAAAAGGTATTTAAAGAAGATCTTTCCTTGAACATTTCGTATTCTTACAACTGTTTTGTACGAGGAAAATTTGTTGGACGAGATAGTACGACAATGCCTTTTGGCTTTGAGATAGAGCACCCTAAAAAGGCTATATATGTTTGGAGTCAAGGTAATTTGTATCGTGTTTATAAGGAAAATGGAGAGTTGAAGAAAGAACATTTTTTATATATGCACTTACAAAATCGCCCAATGAAAATGAATTTTTCCTTATTGTCTGCGGATAGATTTGAGATAATACCAGATGAATTTATTGCCTATCGAAAAAAAAATCTCACAACAGACAATATTGATAGATTATGTGTCTGTAAAAGTTGGCTTGTCCAAAAACTTTTTTGTAAAAGATTGTTTCATCGTATAAAAAGTATTACTTGTGTGAAATGGAAAGGAAATTAATAACTTTTTTATTATATTGGACGTTATATTCTGGTGTCTTTCATAGTTTTATTTATTGGACAGAAGCGTTAAGTGTTGTTCCCGACATAATACTTCTTATTTTATTTATAAAGAGCAACAGCCATAAAAACAGGCAACCATTAACTTCTGTCCTAAACAGATGGATACCTATATTGTGTTGCGTGTTCTTGCTTATAGGAACTATTTCCATGCTGATGAATGGCTTTTGGATTTTTGCATATGTATGGAATCTTCGTTTTTACCTTAGGGCGATACTCTTATTTATAGCTATATGGAATATATCATGCATTTCAGATTTATATCATTATAAAAAAATAATGTATCAAGCGTTTATTCCTAATTTGTTGTTCTGCTTTTATTATTTCTTTACAGGACAAGGAGGTGATTCTTTAGGTGGAATTTTTGCGGGAGGCAATATGGAAATGGTTATATATATTATGCCTGTTTTATTCCTTGCAATAGCCGATTATTATTGCAGTTTGATAACTTTACGAAAGTTCGCATTTATTGTCAGTTCATCCTTACTGATGTCTTTTATGGGAGAAATAAAATTGCTTTATATTGTTATACCTATATTTTGTTATGTTGGGTATGTTTTGTATAGAAAATTTAGAATGTCCCATGTCTTGATTTTAATTCTGGCCTTTGTTTTGTTTGTTCCAACGATGAAATACATGTTGTCTTTTTTTTATGCAGATGATTATGTAGAATCAGTTTTTACAATGGAACAGACGGCGGCTTACACTTCGGAAGGCTCTTTTGTGTTAGGGACAGAGAATGGAATGAATCGAAGCACCTCTATAGAGAAAACGGAGCAATTGATATTGACGGATTCTTTCCATCGTTTTTTTGGCTACGGTATAGGAGCATCTTCTGCCTCGTTGGTGTTTTTTTCGCCAATAGGCACTGGTTTTAGAAATACGTTTTTCTTTCTGTTTACTCCTTCCTATTTGATGGTTGAGGTTGGTAAAGTTGGATGGTGGATATTTGTTGGTATATATATATTGCTGTTCCTGACATTTGTCAAGTTTTATAGTAAGTACAAAAATAGAGTGATAAAATATTGGGCCGGTTTAGGAATATTGGCAAATTTGATGACTTTTATTTTAATATGGTATAACAATACTCCCGTTTTAGTATATATATTGTTCTATTATCTTTTTGCCTATTGTATTGTTGCAATTAGGGAAGAATTGAAAATCAAGAATAAACATGATAAATGTATCAATAATCGTTCCGTGCTATAAAGTCGAAGCTTATTTAGCAAGATGTATGGATTCTTTATTGAATCAAACATTAAGTAATATCGAGATAATATTGGTAGATGATGGTTCGCCAGACATTTGTCCTCAACTTTGTGATGATTATGCAAATAAAGACCCGCGTGTAAAAGTAATTCATAAGCAAAATGAAGGTTTGGGCTATGCACGTAATTCAGGCCTGGAAATAGCTAAGGGTGAGTATGTGGCATTTGTTGATAGTGACGATTTTGTGTCAACGAATATGTATGAAAGCATGTATATGGAGGCAAAAGAACATCATGTAGATGCGGTCTTTTGTAACTTTTTTACGGAGCAACCTAATGGCACATGGCATAACAGTGACGAAGTAAAGTCAAACACGAACTGTTCGGGGAAAATGGTAAGGCAGTTTATGCTTGATATGATTGCATCGCCACCACATAAAAGTGCGGAACGCTTGTTTCAAATGTCTGTATGGCATGCAATTTATAAACGTTCTATTATTCTGAAAAATGATTTGAAATTCTTGTCAGAGCGAGAGGTTGGATCAGAAGACATTCCGTTTCAAATAGATTTCTTGAAAAATGCGAATAGTATAGCTTACATTCAAGATCCATATTATTATTACTGTTATAATGGAAAATCATTGACGACAACATATAAAATGGATATGTTTGAGCGATACAAAAATCTTTATCATGTGCTGAGAGAAAAGACAGCGGAAATGCCTGATGCATTGGTTCGAGTGAATAGATTCTTCATAGGATACTCTCGTTATTGTATCAGGCATGTTGCTGTACTTAATACGCAAGAAGGTAAGGCAAGTCTTGGCGAGTTGCTGGAGGATGATGTTTGGAAACAAGTAAATAGAGATTTCAAGCCATCTTATCTTCCTGCAATGCAGCGAATATTTTATTGGCTTACACGGCATAAATGCAAGAATGGATTGGTGTTTTTTTGTCATTTGATAAACCTACTGAATAAACATGTAAAGTAATGCTGAAGTTCTTATTAAGGTTAAGTTTATCCTTTAGTTATCTTTGGGATAAGATGTGGAGCTATGTGTGGAAAAAAAACATGAAATTTTGTGGTAAAAATGTATATTTTCGTCCTATGTCTTCTGATATAAAAGGTATCTGGAATTTATCTATAGATGATGGTTCTCTGATACCCAAAAATAGTACTTTTTATTGTACAATGGCTCCAATAATAATTGGGAAAAAAGTTATTTTTGGTCCTCATCCTACAATAATCACTGGTGATCATCGAACGGATATTGTTGGAAAATATATCATGGATATTACAGATCAAGATAAATATGAAAATGGAAAAAATAGATATGATTCTCCTGTAATAATAGAGGATGATGTTTGGTGTGGAGCGAATGTTACAATTTTAAAAGGGGTTCGGATTGGCAAAGGTTGTGTAGTTGCAGCAGGGGCTGTTGTGACGAAGTCTTTTCCTCCTTATTCTGTAATAGGGGGAGTTCCTGCAAAATTAATAAAAAGGAGATTTACGGATGATGAAATTGAAGAACATGAAAGACGATTGAAGGTATATGAGACAAAGAGACATTAGCATCGACATTCTGAAATTTTTTGCAGTTTTGCTCATAACAAACTCCCACATGGAGTCATTGTATGGCAAATATAACATATTGGCCACGGGCGGGGCGATAGGTGATGTACTGTTTTTCTTCTGTTCTGGTTTTACATTGTTCTTAGGTCAGGAACGAAGATTCGACAATTACTACAAGAGACGAATTAATCGCATTTACCCCACTGTGCTGATGTGGGCGTTGATGGCTTCTGTCTTTTTCCGACAGCCATATGATATGACTTACATTGTATTGTATGGAGGTGGTTGGTTTGTCAGTTGTATAATGATATACTATGTTGTTTTACATTTCATTCGAAAGTTTGCATTCAATCATCTGAAAGCTGTTTTCTTTTTCTTTGCTCTATTGACATTAGTTTGGTATTGGTTGATAGATAAACCAATAGGCTATAATATGTATGGGGCTACTTATTTTAAGTGGTGTCATTACTTCTTATTCATGTTGTTAGGCGCAATCTTAGGGAGTCATCCTATACAAAGAAAAATCTCCTTGAAGTGGGATTCATTAAAATTGCTTGTATGCATTCTACTTTTCTATGGCATATTGATAACTTGTAGAAAATGGGAAATTTCCCAAAACATGCAAGTAATCTCATTATTGCCTCTTTGGGGAACAACTTACTATTTTTATAAGGTCTGCAAGTCGGATGCATTGAAGAGAATATATGGTACCCGCTTTATAGGTCCTGTAATGAAAACGATTTCTGGATTATGCCTTGAAGTGTATCTTGTGCAAGGAGTATTGTTTACAGATAGATTCAATAAATGGTTCCCATTTAACCTGCTTGTTGTGTTTGTCACCATCTTGCTTGTCGCTTACTTGTTAAGGTGTATGGCTCGCTGGTTCTCGCAAACATTTAGGGAAGCGGATTATGATTGGAAAGGCATATTTCGGGTGTATTGAAAAGGATAAGAATTTTTAATAGCAAAATAGTTGATTACATGAAGATGAAAGCAAATGCAGTATGCCAAGAAAAAGTCAATAACCGTGATTTGACTTGGGATGCAATCAAGGGTATTGCTATTCTCTTGATGGTAATAGGACATAGCGGATGTCCCAGCTATCTGAGAAATTTTATATATCTGTTTCATATGGGCTTGTTCTATTATGCCAGTGGACATTTTTTCAAGACTAATGGTATAGATGGATTCTTACCATTTCTTAAGAGAAAGGTCATAGGCCTATATCGTCCATACCTGATATGGGGGGGTATGTTTGTACTGTTGCATAATGTCTTTTACTCATTAGGTTGGTACACTGAGGAGTATAGCTTAAGCTATACCTTCAAAAAGCTTGCAATGACTGTTTTGTTCAAAGATGTAGAAAATCTTTTAGCTCCTCTTTGGTTCTTACAGAGTCTTTTTAAAGGCCTAATTATTACTTATATAGTTTGTTTGATTCCTAAAAAGAAGATTCAATGGGGAATAGTGATAATGCTGTATCTTATAGGATGGATTTGTTATGAGAAGGGAGTACATTTATTCTATTCGATGAATCGTGATATGGGAGTCGTTATTGTCATTTTCTTGGGGTATGAGTTGAGAAATTTTAGCATCTTACAAAATAAATGGTGTTTCTGGTTTTCTATCGTCTTACTTTTATCTTCTTGCTTTTGGGTGAGGATAGATTTGGTAGGTGGTGGCTTGGGGCAACTTGGCATGTTCCCTATATTGGCTTTGGCTGGTGTCATCTTTATTAGGAGAATAATATCTGCTTGTCAACTAAAGTTGGATTATTGTTATAAAATGTTTGTTTGGTTAGGACATAATAGTCTCTATATCTTGATATTTCATTTTACAGGATTCCATTTGTTGAGTCAAATGATGGTATGTATAGGAATTGGCAATCCTAATTCTTTATCAAATCTTACGACATTGAGGGGTATCAACAATAATGTTTGGTTCATTCCATATACTTTAGCAGGATTGATATTGCCATTTGTATACTTAGAGGTAAAACAGATTGTTCATAAATGTTGTTCCAATAAATAGTGAAATAAAATCTTCATTGTAATGTCGCATGACATAATATTCTAGTGATGAAATATACTCAAGAACATTGTAATGTTTCAGGATATAACCATCCGATATACCGTAATTATATGTGCAAGGAACATTATGACTTTTATTTAACCGATGAAAAGTGTCGGAAAAAAATGTCTAAATATGTAAGAAAATTTAAATATGATTTTCAATAACATTTCAAAATATCGCTCATCGTTAATGGGCATTGCTATGCTATCGGTATTTCTTTTCCATTCTATGGGGGATTGGATGCCACCATTTATCCACAAGATAGCGGCAAATGGTGCCGTAGGGGTGGATGTGTTTCTCTTTCTGTCGGCGATGGGGTTGACGTATTCCATCACCAAGAATCCGGATGTAATGGCATTCTATAAACGTAGGGTATGGCGCATCATGCCTACCTATTGGCTTATTATGTCGTGTGTATATTTGTTCGTTTTTGCTCTAATGGTGGAGCAAATTATGCCAGAGAACTATTACCCCATACCAAGAAATGGTTGGCAAATAGTGCAAGCATATACAACACTTGGCTATTGGATGAAAGACGGAATCTATTATCTGTGGTATATACCTGCTATTCTATTGTTATATCTATTGTTTCCATTAATCAATAAAATATTTATGGTGAGTAAATGGACGTATGTGTTGGCACTTGTTCCTGCTATAGTCATTGCGTTTGCTCATCCTGACATCGCCTGGTATCACAATTGTCTTTTGTATCGAGTGGGTATTTTCTTATGGGGGGGCATATTCACCATCGAATTTTTACAGAAGAAACGGGAGATAAAGCCTTCGTGGGTGTATCTGACTGGAGGCGTAGCTCTCTTGTTCTATCTTGTGAGAATGGAACTGGATATGGGGATGTTTAATCGCTTGCTTGAGGAACCATTGTTTTTTGTGACACTACCTTGTATATTAGTTTGTACGACTTGGTGGTGTAAATACAGAATCTTCGAAATGTCAACAGCTTTTGTCGGTAAGATTAGTTTGGAGTTTTACTTGATACATGAGTTTGTGATGCGTTTTATGGAGACAGTATCTAATGTCATAATTGCCATGTCGCCAATGTTGCAAAAAATGATGACGCTTGTCGTTTCTTTAGTCTTGGCATATTGTGTACATAGAATTGTTCCTATCATTCTTGGTATGTTTAATAAGAAATGCATAAGACATAAAGCAAATGATAGTGTATCGTGATTCGTAGATAGTGTATTAGGTTGTAGGGTAAATGAAATTAATTTTAAAAATGAATGATATTAAGAATAACGATTCCTGGGGCAAGTACATGATATGGGCTTGTATTATTGTACTGTTGATTATGGTTGTAGCCTATATTGTCATTTCATGCAGTTTCAGTGATATGGCGAAGCGTGGACAGTTTGGTGATATGTTTGGAGCTCTGAACGCTCTATTTTCAGGATTGGCATTTGCTGGACTTATTATTACTATACGTCAACAGCATATTGACTTGGACTATCAATGGCAGACTGTCAAACAAACTAATGACGAAATGGAACGTCAGACTAAGGAGTTTGAATTCCAAAATAGAACTCTAAAACGCCAGCAATTCGATAATACCTTTTTTGAGTTATTGCGTATGCTTCAGTCTATAGTAGGAAGTTTGGAATTAAATGTTGAATATAGTCTGAATGGAGCAATGTCTTCACAAAATGTTAAGGGAAAATTCGTTTTCCAAGAGTTGTATATTCAACGAGACGATAAGATGCTGCAAGGAAGTAGTCATATCTCAGATTCTTTTGTGAAAGAGATAGAACTGTCAACTCCAGATGAAGTATTGGCAAGGAATGAATATAAATTCTTATACCACTATTTTAGGTTTGTGTATCGCATCTTGAAATTTGTAGATGAAACACCTCTTTTGAAAACTACAGAAGATAGGTATGGCTATGTTTCTTTCTTGCGTTCCACATTCTCAAATTATGAAACGGCAATCATCTTCTATAATTGTCTAACAGATGTTGGTAAATTACATTTTAAGTCTTTGGCTGAACGATATGCTTTGTTTGATAATATAGATGAGAAATTAATCACTTCAAACTTTGGAAAAGAATTGTTTGCTGAATCTGCCTTTAAGTTTAGGCGTATCCTGAATATTACTGATTTTTGTTTTAGAATGAGAGCTGTTAGTGAAGGTGAATATCAATGGCAATTAGATTTTAAATTAAAGGCAGTCAATGCTGATATAAAAATAGATACAATACAACTCTTGAATAAGCAGAACTTCTGGACAGATGACAAAGGCAAAGATCATAATTATTTAAATTTGATAGAACTACTAAAAGATGATAACATTTTTGACATAGCCAAATTGAACGATTCGGAGTTCATGATTAAAGGAAAAACATGGTATAAAAATCATGAACTTGATGTCAATGGAATAATATTGGAAGAAGGTAATGGGGTTCTCTTAACTTGTGCAGACTTAACATACTCAACTCATATCATGAGAGATTATGACCCTATGCCAAAAGATGGTTGGTCTATTATTATCCAAGATACGTATGGTAACAGCTACGCTACTTCATTGCAATTGGACATTTTAGGAAAAGAGTCAGGTTACTTTGCGTGATCATAGTTCCTTGATTGATTGCAAACTTAATCTGAAACTCGCTTGTTATAAAAAACTTTTTGGTCTTTATGAAAATTCTATATATAGCGCGCACTGATACCTATCGTTTTTATCGTGAGGGTATCAATCCATCCCATTGGCTCTATGGGGCTGTGGAGATGGAAATAGACGGAAATAATGTGGTGTGGGAGGATGAGAGCTCTGCGCTGATGAATGACTGGAACTTGGTGAGAAAACACCGTCCTGACATCATTTTCATTCCCAACCTCAACTTGCGTAACCACCTATTTCTCTTGTTGCTTACCGCACTGGCGGTGTCGAAGACACCTATCTGTGCTTTTTTGCACCATGAACCGAAGGTGAAGCGTGGATGGAAGTCTCTGTTATATCAGGTCTTATTGAAAGCACCTAAGCATCTCTTTTTTCTGAGTTCTAAGACAATGGAGGAAACAGTAAGGACAGGTCTGGTAAAAGCAAAGAAATGCTCGGTTCCTTATTGGGGGCCTGATATGGATTTTTATAATAAGGTAGAGAAGAATGAAGGTAAATGGTTTGTATCTACAGGTAAGGAAAACCGTGACTTTGATGTTTTAATAGAGGCTTTCCGACGTACAGGTGCCCCTCTGAAGATTATGACTGCAAAGAGTCATGCGGGGAACGATTATTCTGATTTGGTAGAGAAGTGTAAGGATATCCCAAACATAAAGGTGGTGATAACGGAAAACTCTGGTAATGTATATCCACAAATGTTGGATGCAATGGCGAACGCAAAAGCTTTGGTCTGCCCGCTAAGAAAAGACAAGCTCAACTATTGCGTTGGGCTTTCTACCATAGCTGATGCCATCGGTTTGCAAAAGCCGCTTATCATTACTCGCAATCCTTATCATGATGAAACGTATACGAATGGGATGGAAATTGTGGATTCTGTGAATGATTGGGTTAAGGCTATTGAGAAAATAGAAAAGGGACAATATAACTGCTGTTATTCTGATTTCTCTATGTTGGGCTGCTGGAATAATATGAAACGTTTCTTCTAAAATCTTATGATACTAAGTATTGTCTTTCTATTTCTTGTTTGGTTTTTGCCAGTCAAGGGTAAGATGGTTTGTGAACAGCGAGAGCAGTCACAGTTGCTCAAGTTTATAGCTGCGTTGATAGTCGTAATCGGTCATCAGGCTGGTTTCTATTGCTCGCCTAATGAAGTGTTTGTTCGTGAAACAGGACTTGGTTCCTGTTGTGTGTCATTCTTCCTCTTCATGTCGGGTTATGGACTGTTGTTTAGTTTGGTAAAAAAGAACCAGCTACTATCCTTTGCCTGGCTGAAAAAACGTATGGTAAAATTGATGGTACCAGCATTCACGGCTATGTTCTTGTATGTGCTGGTGGAAGTGCTATTGAATAAAGAAGTGGATTGGGGAAATCTGCTTACTTATTGGTTTGTTTCGGATGTCAATTTGCGATATGGTTGGTATGTGAGTGAGATAATCATCCTCTATATGGCATTTTTTGCATGCTACAAATACTTTTCTCAAAAGCGTGCAACTTTGTTGTTATGTTTATCAATACTCGTTGCCATGATTATTATGTTGGCGATAAAGTGTGCTATATGGTATGTGTTGGGCCTGCCTTGTTTTGTGGCAGGGTTGATGTTGGCTAAATGTGATGTTGAGAATAAGGCTTGTTCGGTTCGTTTGTCCAACTTGCAGACAAAGATGTTGATGAGTGCAGTGGTTGTCCTTTTCTGGCTATTGAAAGATTTTGACTATGTGCAACAAGTTCTTCCTACACTTGATAGATGGCGATATACTTTTTTGGCAAAATTTGCAGCAAACATTGTTTGTGTAGGAATAGTGTCTTACATTTTAATGCGTCTGCCTGTATGCAAGGCGATGGTCAATCGGGGGGGTACTTCTACGAAGTTTATCTTGTGCAAGGTGCAACGCTGCTTGTTTGCCGTGAATGGATAACTAATGATTGGTTGTTTGTCTTGCTTGGTCTTATGTGTACAATTATTGTGGCAAAAGGAATGAGCATGGTAAATAGCTGGATAGTGAAACGTATTTGAGTTTATGA
>UMKL01039418.1_pt1 | contig 29855 bp, 32 predicted proteins | sample 1966241 | NCBI WGS metagenome assembly UMKL01 (sample SAMEA4836170, study PRJEB28245) | human gut metagenome | biome: gut microbiome; material: fecal sample | place: Denmark | collected 2008 | reverse complement strand
GAGCAATTGTTGGAATTAAAAATTCAATATTGGGTAATTAAAGAGCTGTATTTTAGTCCATACAAGATTTGTTTGAACTATTTAACTAGGCAAAGGTTTATGTTTAGATTTTTAAAAGCAAGAAAATATGTGCAAATACAAGATACATACAAATTCTTGAATTATTGCATTAAAAGTTTTCAAGAGGATTTATATGCAAATAAAAAAGAGGTGGAAGCTGATGATAAAAAACAGAATTAATGAGTTGATTTTGAGAGAAAAACCAGAAAAGCAAATAAAATATTCGGAAAGTGCCGATATAGCAAGACATCTATCTAATACACCTAAAACAAAACTATATGAGTATTATGTATGCGACAATTGTGGTTGTGAAATTAAAATAGAGAAAAAATGGGAAGATAAAAAAGGTGGTTTGCTAATGATACCAAAAACACTTTCAAAAAAGAATAAGACATTTTGTATAGCTGTATGCTCAAAATGTTTGAATAAAGTTCTAAAAGAATTTGAAAATGAAAAATAGAATAAAAATATTAGGAGGATAAAAAGTTATGTCGTTTGATTTAGATGATGATGAATTAAAGGCAACCAGGAGAATGAAAAAACTAGACAAAATGTTGGAGGTAGGAGAATATGTAAGAACAACAGAAGGAAGAATTGACAAAGTAAAAAATCTTAAATTTGATGATCCACAGTACATAGAATGTGAAAAAGGACTTACAAATGATATAAAGGAAATTCTAACCAAGGAACAGTATGAAGACAATTTCTATAAAGTACAATAAAAAACAGAAGAGGTAAATATATGAATATTGTAGAGCCAATTAGGAGCCAAGAAAAGGTAAAAGAGATTTATACGCATTTAAAAGAAAAAAACGACAGAGATGCATTATTATTCCTTTTCGGTATATATACAGGACTAAGAATTTCAGATATCTTAAAGTTTAGAGTAAGAGATTGCTATAACAAATATTACGGAATAAGAGAAAAGAAAACCAAAAAACAAAAAACATATGATTGGAATCCGCATCTAAAAAAAGAGTTAGAAAAATATATAGTTGAAAAAGATCCAGATGAATTTTTATTTAAATCCCGTAAAGGGAAAAATCAAGCTATAACAAGAGAAAGAGCTTATACAATAATAAAAACTGCTTGTAATGATTGTGGAGTATATAATGTTGGAACACATACTTTACGAAAGACGTTTGGATTGTTTTTATACGAACAATCAGAAAAAAATATAGGTATGCTTATGGATATATTTAACCATAGTAGTGAAAATATAACGTTAAGATATATAGGAATTACACAAGAAAAAAATAATAATGTTATGAAAAAAATGCGATATTTTTAAATAAAAGAATGATGAATGTAACATAAAATGACAACGTTATATTCAAAAGATGAGGGACAGCAAATTATATATATAAATATAGATTGGCAAAATTCACGAAAGTAACAGAATATAAGATATGTTATATTGAAGACATAAAATTGTGTGGCTTTAATGAACAATATATGGCTAATTATTATAAAGTATAAAGTGGGAGGAAAAGATGAGTGTTAAAGGAAAAGTAAAAAGATTAAATAAGGAAATAAAAAAATTGAAAGAAGAATTACAAGCTTATAGATTATCTAATCATAGATTGCAAAATAAGAGTGATAGGCTAAAGATAGAGTTAGAAGAACAAAAAGCAGATAAACAATATATGAAACAATTAGAAAATATACTTAAATTTGCATTAACTAATCATATAGGAAATTTAAGAGGTGGAATGCAAATACAAAGGTATGGAATAGATAAAATGCAAGATTTAAGATTAAGTATAGATTACATGCCAGAAAATAATAGTTACATAATTAGAGTCAATTATTAGGAGGAGAATAGATATGTTAAAAATAAGAGATGATGTAGATTTAGAAGAACTTGAAAAGTTTGGGTTTAAATATGGAACAAGAGAAAAATTTGAATATAAAACAAAGCAACATGGAGTCGAATCAAAAATATACATAGATTTATTGCCATGTAATAATAATCACAATGAAATACATATAGAAAGTGATAGTCATTCTATTCCAGAAAAAATAGTAGATAAATTATACGATTTATTCCAAGCAAATTTAGTAGTAAAGGAGTAAATATGTTATGGATGAGAAAGAGAAGCAAATTATTGAAAACTACAAAAGTAATTTAGAGTTATACAAATATGAGAAAAAAATTGGCTTAGGTAGAATCAATATAGATGAAAAAATATATGAAATGGAAGTAATTATAAATGTGATTGAAAGATTGCAAAAAGAGAATGAAGAATTAAAAAAATCTAAAATAACATACAAAAAAGCTAGAGATATACAAGAAAAAAATAAAAATATAGTAGATAAAAATTATATACATAAGCAAAAAATAAAAGACAAGATAGAAGAATTAAAACAAAAAGCAATAAATTATGGACCATTTATAGATAAAGATGAAAGTTTTAATATTGAAAGCAAAATAAGTGTTTTACAAGAATTACTCTAGGAGGCGAAAAGTAAATGACCGAAGAAGAAAAGAAAGCTTTAAAAGTAATAAATGCAAGAACAAGAAGATTACTTGATGAATTAGAAATAGAAAACGAAGATATGTCAGATGAACCTCGAATAGCTTATTTAATGCAAGAAATAAGAGCAAATAAAACAATATTAAATTTAATAGAAAAACTACAAAAAGAGAATAACAAATTAAATATAAAACTAGATGATAAAGAAGCAGAGATACAAATATTAAAAGATGATATAAAAGCAGATGACATTGAATATAAACATGTAATAGAAATTTTAAAGAAAGAGAATGAAGAATACTCAAAACAATTAGATTTAGACTATGTAGATAAGAATTATATATCAAAGCAAGAAATAAAAGATAAGATAAAAGAATTGAAAGGTAAATTAGACGATATATCTAAACGAAGAGAAAAATCAAAAACTAAAGAAGAAGAAACTGTATTATGGTGTTTAGAGATTAGAACTGATGAAAGAATAAAAACATTACAAGAATTATTATAAATTACAAAATAAACAAAAAACAGTAAAGTTTATATAAAAAATTAAGTGAAGTTCTCAAAAACAAGCACAAAATGTATTAAATCTGAAAAAGAAAGAGGAAAACATATGAAGATACCTAAAACAATAATAAAGAATAAACAAGAATATGAATTTATAAAAAGAAACAACGCAACAACGTTTCTATATCAAAATAAAAAATATGGATTCAAAGAAACATTTACATTATATCAGCTGGGATTTATTAAAGAGCAAGTTAGTACTGATAAGAAGAATGTGCACCCAGAAAAAGTTAAATTATAGAAGAAATATGAATGAATAGAGATGAACAAATACGATATTTTACGCAAAAGGCTTTGAATGAAAATATAAAAAGTAAAAAACAAAAGGAGAGAATATATATGTTAGATTTTTTTATGAGATTACTAGGATACGAGAATATAAGGAATATAAAGATTCCAAATGGTTTTTCTATTCCTGGAACGAAGAAACTGTTATGTAAGGCAACATTTTTCCAGACAACAGGTCAATTTTTAGATAAAGTTATAATTAATAATGACAATTTATTGCTCGATGGCTATACAACTTATATTTTGAGCAAATGGCTTGATTACAAATATATTAAAGTAATAAGAATTGATATTGGACAGGAATTATATAAAACAGCATATAAAAATTATAAGTATAGATAATTTAGGAGGTACTAATGAATAGAGAAGATTTAAAAAATTATAGACATACACAAGAGTGGATTAAGGGGAGAATCGAGTATATTGAACAGTATAGAGCTAATATAAATAGGTTAAATAGTGCATTGTCTGATATGCCACGAGAAAGTAGAAAGGTACAGGATAGTGAGGCTGAGAAACTTGTGGTATTAATGGATTCAGTAGATGAATTAATGAAAAAGGTAAATGAAGTGAATAAAAAGCAGATGCAAATTCTAGAACAATTAGACAATGTAAAACAACCATATAAAAACATTTTAGATAAGTATTACGTACAGGGAAAGAATCTTGTAGTTGTTGCAGCAGAAATGGATTATAATTATGATCATATTAGGAGATTACATAGAATAGCACTCAATATTTTTGACAAAATTAAATAATGCCACAAAATGTTACAGAATGTCACATTGTAAAGTGCTATAATAATATTGTAAAAAAATGCTAAAGACTATATAAACAGAAAAGGACTAACAAAAAATTGGCTCTTTTTACATATTTCGACAACATTTTTATTTTTTTATGATATAATTCCTTCATAAAAAGGAGGAAGTTATATGAAAGAAAACAAAATAATAGGAATTTGTTGCTTAATTATATCAGTTATATGTCTTATTGGTGCTTACTATTTTAAGGTTTTTGAACATGAATTTTTATGGAATTTAGCTTTAGGGATAGCTACAGGAGCTATCTTAAGTATGGTAATTGCTATTATAACATTTTTTTTGCAAAAAAAAGAAAGAATAACAGAATTAAAAGCTGATATAAAAGAAGAAATAGAAAAATACACAAGGATATTAGATTCATTTGAGTACATATATTTCGAAGATAAACTAGAAGAAGAAATAAAAGAGCTGGAAATTAACAAGGTTAATGAAACATGGAAAAATAATTTTATTGAAAGCAATAAACAGCTAGAAAAAATAAATAAAAAGAAATTAATACGTTTAGGACAGTTGAATATAGAATATCTAAGTAAAAAAATAGAAGAGCTTAGCAAACTTGATAAAAGAATAAGATTTGATAGATTTGAGTTGACAAAAAATAAAATTAAAGAAGTGAATCAGAATACTGTATTTATGAACTTTGATAAAATTCTCGAAGAAAGACACTATAAAAATATCCAAAATATCATGTTTGAATGTAGAGATGATGATGGTAAAAAAATTGATAAAGATATAAAGATCGAAAATGGAGATATATATCCTACAAATATAGAAAATGTTATCCTAGAGGGACTTGAAGATATTGAAATTAAAATGATATAAATAAGAGCTTATCAAAAAGATAGGCTCTATTATTTATGCAAGAAAGAAGGTAAAAATATGGGAAGTAAAGAATTTGCTGAGAAATGTAAGGAAATAGTAAAGCAATATGCAATAGAGCATTTAGATAAAAGTGATAATATGCCAAATTTTGAGATATTTGTCGTATGGAGCTGTAAGACATTGCAGAACAATAAAGCCTTATTAAGTACAACATTATATGATGGAATGTATTACGAACTAACATATAACGGAGATAAAAAAGAATTATACTTTGATGCATATAAGAAGTTTGAAAATAAATGCATCAAGTTAGAGGAGGAAAATTAAATGGATTTTGGTAGAGCAATACAATTATTAAAAGTAGGTCAAAGAGTACAAAGACAAGGGTGGAATGGTAAAAATCAATATATAGAATTAGCAACCAATATAAGTTATAAAAATGCTAATAATGAAATAGTGAATGCAGAGCATGATGCAATAGGAAATAAAGCAATAGCATTTGTTGGAACATCAGGTGTTCAATTAGGCTGGCTAGCAAGTCAAACTGATATGTTGGCAGAAGATTGGAAAATAGTTGAAAATTAGTTATTAACGGATACTAGATAAATTAATATAAATAATTCCAAAATCCTTATTTATCCTTTGGTAATTCATATAAAATGTAAGGCGATTCTAGTTTAAGCTTTACCCTTTTGTGCATTAGGAAATATAAATAGAAATGTACTAAGCTTTTAAGGTAGTAGGCTAAAATGTACTACCTTATATAGTAAGCAGTGATATAACATAAAATGCGAGTTAATAGAAAGTAAAGATGTTAGACATCTCTGAATATTAATAAGTATATATTTTATAATTATATCATTGCTTAGTGTATGTAAAAATACGAATGAGGAGTTGCTGTAATTTGTTTAATTACAACAGATAGTCAAGTTATGAAAGAAAAGTTTGATTTTTTTAATTGTATGAAATATAGATGTGAACAATGCAAATATAACAGTAGATGTGAAAAAGAAGAAATAAACTATGAAAAAATACATAACAAAGTGGCAAATATAAAAGCAAATAGTGTAAATAAAAAGTAGGTGTTTAATGTGCAGTTTTATAATGAGAATATTGGAGAAGAAAAACTAAAACAAGAATATTTACAAGCTAATTCTAGATGTAAATATAAGACACCAGATGAGTTGCAAGCTAGAGTAGAAGAATATTTTGGTATGGCTTTTCAAGAACATAGGCCATATACCATATCTGGACTAGCCATATATTTAGGATTGTCTACCGAAACATTAAGAAGATACGAAAAATTATATGGTGATACTGAATATGCAGAAATAATCAAGGTTGCCAAACAACGAGTTGAAGAATACGCAGAAAAATCTTTATATGATTCAGGAAAAACGTCTGGAGCTAAATTTGTTTTAGAGAATAATTTTGGGTGGTCTAGTAAGCAAGACGTAAACTTATCTGGGGAGATAACTGAAAAGGTTGTAAAATTAGAAGATGTATTATGATTAAGATAACAGCTGATTTTTTAATAGATAGAAGAAAGATTCAATGGGATACCCATCATGACATAAAAAAAGATGATAGGTTTGTTTTAGGCGTTGCTTATGAATTGACACATAATGAAACTTTAAGGGAAGAGATAATTGATAACCCAGAAAAATTAATAGAACTATGTTTTACTGTTGTTGATAAGGAAAAGAAGGTAGTTCCTTTTTTTCTGAATGAAGTTCAACATGAGTTTATAAATATTCTGAATAAGGCCATAGAAGATTACGAGCAAGGGTTGATTACATCAATATCATTGCTAGTATTAAAGGGAAGACAACAAGGTTTTACAACATTAATAACTGCGTATCAACTAGCAGCTACTATAACGAGACATAATTTTGAAGGTTTAACACTAGCTGACAAGAGTAGTAATACAGAGGCTATTTTTCAAAATAAGGCTAAATTTATATATAATAGATTACCAGAAATGATTAAGCCCACTGAAAAATATAACTCAAAGAGACAGTTATTGTTTGAAAAATTAAATAGTAGTTGGAGTATTGATAATGCAACTAAAGATGTTGGCCGTTCAAGGACGATCAACTTTTTTCATGGTTCTGAATGTGCGTTTTGGAAAGATGGAATATCAAATATACAAGCATCTTTAGGAGAGACATTTACACAGAATGCAATAAAAATATATGAAACTACTGCAAATGGTTTCAATGATTATAGAGAAATGTGGAAATCAGGACAGCATATAAATTGTTTCTTTGAATGGTGGAAAACAAAAGAATATAGATTGAACTTTGAAACTAAAAATATGAGAACTAAGTTCTTAAATGATATTGATAGAAAGAAAGGTATATGGATATATGACAGGTTAAGGTGGCTAAGAGACGAAAAAGTATTAGATGAAAATCAATTATACTGGTACTATAAAAAGTATCAAGGTTATATAGATAAAGAAGTAATTAAACAAGAATATCCTTGTATGCCAGATGAAGCCTTTATTGCTTCTGGAAAATGTTATTTTAACACGGAAACAGTAATAAAACGAATTGATCAGTTAGAACACAAAGAAAACAATGGAGTATTAGATGTAGGATATTTTAAATATGACTTGATTGTAAAGGATAACAAAAAGAAAATTATAAATATTCGATGGATTAGTGATAAAGGTGGATTTATAAAGATATATAAGAAGCCTAATAAAGGTGTTCCATATGTACTAGGTGGAGATACTGCAGGAGACGGTTCAGATAATTTTACTGGTGTTGTAATAGATAACACTAATGGAAAGACTGTAGCGGTATTGAAACATGAAAAAGACGAAACATTTTATACTAGGCAAATGTATTGTTTAGGAATTTATTATAATACTGCATTAATAGGAATAGAAACTAATTTTAGTACGTATCCGAATAAAGTATTAGAGGAAGAATACGAATATCCTAATTTATATGTAAGAGAAAAAGAAGATGATTATACAGGCAAATTAGAGAAAAGGTATGGATTTAGAACTGATAGAAACACAAGACCACTAATACTTGCAGAATTGCAAAGAATAATAAATGAAGAGCCAGAGTCGATAACAGATATTGAAATATTTAAAGAGGCTCTTACATTTGTTAAGAATGAAAAAGGCAGACCAGAAGCACAAGAAGGTAGCCATGATGATTTAATTATGGGAACAGCTATTACATATTACATAAGGGATCAACAAAAAACAAGAGTAGAAAATACTCAAAGTGTAGTGAATGAAAATGCATTTTATAGTTTTGACAATGATAAGAAGTTTAAAGAAGATTATGGAGAGACTATAGAAGTTATATAAAATGAAGAAGGAGGACGCCAATGGAAGTGTTATTAGTGTTAGTTAATGGCTTTTTTATGCTGTTAGCTTTTTATTTAGGAAAACATGATAAAGAAGATTTAAATCCAATAAAATACATAGAAAATGTGCAAGATAAAGTAGAAGAACATAAAGAAAAAGTTATGGAAAGAGAATATAAAAAAGAACAGGAAGCTCAAGAAAAAGCAGAAATATATAACATAGACCACTATGATGGGACAAGCATAGGACAAAAGGATATTTAGCATTGAAGGAGTAAGTTATGGATTTAAAGGAATTAAAAGAAACAGAAGTATGGCAATTATATCAAAGAGGCAAGTCGTATCTATATATGATGAATGTATATTCTGATACGGATAAAAATCACAGAATGTATAATGGTAATCAATGGAAAGGTCTTAAAATAAAGAGTATAGAGCCAGTACAACTTAATTTTATAAAACCAGTGGTTAAATATAAGGTTGCTGTAATTAATCAAAATTTATGGGGGATTGTATATAATCCAGATAATTTTGAAGAGGATTTTAGAGACACAGCAAGCCAACTATGTAAGTTACTAAACTTAAAGGTAGCTAACATATGGGAAAAGGATAGAATGGATATCAAAATAAGAAAGATATCTAAAGAGGCTGCAATAAATGATGAAGCTCCAATGTATTTGAGATATGATAATGATAAAAAAATGCCAGTATCCGAAAAAATAAGTAAAAATGATATTTATTATGGAGATGAGAATAATAGTGAGATTCAAACTCAACCATATATTTTAATTAGACAAAGAAAGTCTGTAATTGAAGCGAGAAATCTTGCAGCATCAGAAGGTGTGCAAAAAGAAGAGCTAGAAAAAATAATTGGAGACAACCAAACTTGGGAAGAAGCTGGAGAGCAAGCTAAGTATGAAGTTGATGACAAGGTTACAATTATAACTAAGTTTTATAAGAATAATGGTAAAGTATATTATACTATGGCGACAAGGTATTTAGATATTATAAAAGACGAGAATAGTGGCTTAACGAGATATCCTATTGCCCATATGCTATGGGAAGATAAAGAAGGCTCGGCTCGAGGAGAAGGAGAAGTTAGAAATTTAATTGCAAATCAGATAGAAGTTAATAAAACTCTAATGAGAAGAGCTTTGGTGGCAAAACAGACTGCATATCCTCAAAAAATTGTTAATGTTGATGCAATAGAGAACCCTAGTGCTGTTGATACTGTTGGAGGAACTATTAAAGTAAAAGGAAAACAAGTTGAAGACGTAAAGAAAATGTTTGCAGTTACACAACCTATGCAAATGAGTTCAGATGTTGAGTTATTACAAAATGATTTAATAAAAACAACAAGGGAACTTGCAGGTGCTGGAGATATTACAACTGGGGCTGTAAATCCGGAAACTGCATCTGGTAAGGCAATACTAGCAGTTCAGAATGCATCACAGCAACCTCTTGTTGAACAGATGGCTTCATTAAAAGACTTTATAGAACAAATAGCATTAATTTGGCTTGATATGATTATTACATACAACCCTAATGGATTGATATTACAGGATAAAAGTATAAATCAGATAACTGGAGAAGAAACTATAACTCCTATAAAAGTAAATGAAGAGGCACTAACAAAACTAAAGGCTTCAGTTAGAATTGATATAACTCCAATTTCTGCATATGACAAATATGCACAAGAACTTAGCATGGAAAATCTGCTTAAGGGTGGTTGGTTTAGTCCACAAAAAATAGGTCAATTAGAAACTTATGTTGAGGCATTACCAGATAATAGCACAATGCCTAAGCAACAATTACTAGAACTGATAAAGAAAGTAAAGGCAAAACAAGAATATATAGCACAAATACAGGCACAAATGCAGATGCAGACTCAAAGAGCAAATCAATTTTTGCAAAATGATCCAGATGCACAAGCTTCGCAAATGGCAGAGGCACAACAAAGAATTGATAGTCAATATAATTCAAATCAAGTTTCTCAATAATTTAATAAAGTTATTACAGGCACATACGTGTCTATTTTTTATGCCCAAAACTGCTGAATGGCTTAAAAGGAATGTAGGAATTAACAGTCGACAGACTTTAAATGGAGAAAAAAATGGGAAATGAAGAAGAAAACAACTTAAACGTTGTAAATCAAAATGAAGTAGCACCAACTACTGATGAAAATACTGTTACACAAACAGCAGAAGAAAATGTGGAAGGAGCTAATATTGCCACTAATGCAGATAATTCGAATGTTAGTGAATTTGCTAATAAAGAAACTGCAAAGGAAAAAATGTTTACACAAGAGCAAGTCAACAAAATAGTACAAGAAAGAGTTAGACGTGCAAAAAATGATGATGAGGCTAAATACAGAGAATTACAAAATGTTTTAAATGCTGGTTTAGGAACTAATTCTGTTGAAGAATCAACAGAAAAATTAAAGCAGTTTTATAAAGAACAAGGAGTAAATATTCCAGAATTGCCTCAATACGATGAGCGAGATGTTGAAACATTGGCTAAGTCAGACGCATCTAGAATTATAGATTGTGGATATGACGAAATAGTTGATGTTGTAAATCAACTTGCTTCAAAAGGTGTAGATAAAATGACTACACGTGAAAAATACTTATTTAGAGAATTAGCAAATGAAAGAAAAAATCAGGAAGCTATTAAAGAGCTAAAAAGTATAGGAGTTGGAGATGAAATTTTAAATGATAGCAATTTTAAAGATTTTGCTAATAAGTTTGATCCATCTAGAACAACGACAAAAGAAATATACGAAATGTATAAGAAAATGCTTCCACCAAAAGAAGCACCCAAACCAATAGCGTCAATGAAAAACAGTGATAGCTCGGCAGATGTAATTAAAGATTTTTACACTAAGGATGAGGCTTCTAAGTTTACTAGAGCCGATTTTGATAAAAATCCAAGATTATTTAAAGCTGTATGTGATTCAATGTCTCGTTGGTAATTTTTTATTTAGGAGGAATTATAAATGTCAGTAGTAAACTTTATTCAAACTATATGGTCAAAGAAAATTCAAGATGACCTAGAATTAAAACTAAAATTAATAAAAAACTGTACAAGAGAGTACGAAGGAGATTGTAAATACGCCCAAACTGTTAAAATCTTAGGAGTAGGAGATCCAACTGTAAGCGGATATCAAGGTGTAGTTGACTATGAAGATATGTCAGATTCAAGTCAATTATTAACAATAGCATTTGCTGAATATTTCTCTTTTGCTGTAAAAGATATTGACAAGGCACAATCTGTTCCAGGGTTACCAGAAAAATATCAACAAAAAGCTACATCAAAGTTAGCTCAAAGAAGAGAAATAAATCTTGGAAGATTAGTTGCTGGAAAGTGTATAACAACTATAAGTGAGGCTTCTGCTACATACGCAAAAACACAAGACTCAGACATAAAAACTTTTAAAGATTATTTCGTACAAAAAACTATAAATGGAAAAACTATATATCAAAGAGTTGCTAAACCTGTTAAAGCAGATATAGCAAACTACTATGAAATAACAAAGGCTACTTATGAAGATGGAGCTAAAAATATAACAACTGCTGCAGCTAAAACGCAAACAGGAGTTAAAACAGCAATTGATGATGCAATAGTTGCATTAAGACAAAGAAATTTTGATGTTGGTGGTGTCATAGAAATAGATCCAGCAACATATTCAACATTTAAAAACAACTTAGTTGAATTATCTACAAATAACCCAGAATTAATAAGAAAAGGCATTGTAGGTATGTATGATAACTTTGAAGTTGTAATGTCAAATGCAATATACAATGACGGAGCTAACAGATTCTGTATTGTCAGAAGTAAGACTGCTATTGCGTTTGCTGGACAGATTAATGAGGTTGAAAGTCTAAGACTACAAAATGCATTCTCAGATGGTATCAGAGGTCTAGATACTTATGGAATGAAGATTATAGCACAAGACGAATTACAATGTGTTAAGATTCCTGCGTAGAAAAATAAGTAAAAAAGGGCTAAATTGGCCCTTTTATATATGTCTATAATAGTTATATGTAGTGCAATTCTACAAATAGACGGAAAGAGAGAAAAAAGAATGAAAAAGTATTATGTAGAAAAACCAGAGCTGAAACCTTATGAAGGGATAATTATAAATAAAAATACAAAGCTAGAGTATAAAAATGATATGGTAGAGCAAAAGCTAGAACACTTAAAATTTGTTTCTAAGTTCGTAAAAGATACAAAAAGATACAAAACAACGAGTATAGTGGAAATAAACCTTGAAGAAGGAGAAGTGCTTCTTTTAGAGGAAGAAGGAAGAGGATATTTCTTACCAGCAGATAGTACTCCGGTAGAAGAAATTGATGAAGCAATAAATGATTATAAATCATTAAAAGAGGCATTAACTGGCAAGGAGGAATAGTTATGACACTCGGAGATTTTAAGCAAAGAGTATTAAGACTTATTGAAGAAATTGACATTGATAAAAAGGAATTAACCGATGATCCAGACATATCAAATAAATTTAATACAGTAACTAACCAGTTAATGTTTGAATTGTTCAGATATAAAGGAATTATTGTAAAAGATACTGTGAATGTTACTGAAAATGAAGAATTTATATTGAATGAGGAGTATTCGGATTTTTATCAATTAAAGATAATAAAAGGCGTTGAGTATAATATTGATGACAATATAGTAACTTTTTTGGAAGATGGTAAAGCGACTATATATTATTATAAGTATCCAAAAGCTATTACAAAAGATACAGAGGATACATATAAGTTTGAATTAGCAACAGAAGTATTGGAATGTATGGTTTATGGTGTTGCTGCAGATATATTAAAAAGTGATGTATCAAGCAACTACGGGCAAGTATATGCACAAAGATACTCTGAATTAAAACAAATGCTTGATCCAAGACAGTCACAGGGAAGTGTATATATAGATGGAGGAATTTAATGTCGATAGAAAGTGGAGACTTAATAACAAGAATATACAGTAATTTTAGAGGAGTAGACTTTTCAAATCACGAGGTTAGCCAATATAGGAGTCCGGATTCTAAAAATATATGGAAAAATTATAAAAAACTAGGAAAATGTATAGAAAGTAGACCAGATATAGAGTTGTTTAGAAGCTTTAATAATACTATATTTGGATTGTTTTTTTATACTGTTAATACTATAGAACATATGATTATTCATTGTGGTACTAGCTTGTATGATTATAATATGAATACAAAGGAACAGAAAACAATAAAAGCTACTGGAATGAATCCGAAGAGAAGCCAAAGTTTTATATACAATAATATTCTGTATATAAAAGATGGAATAAATTACCTTGAGTACAATGGAGAAGAATGTAAGATGGTAGAAGGATACATTCCAACAACTTCAATTTCAAGAAAACCAGAAGGTGGAGGAACACAATACCAAGATATAAATCTACTTACAGGTTATAGAAAAAATACATTCTGTGCAGATGGAACGAGCAAAGAGTATTATTTGGATACAACTGAAATTGAAACCGGAAAAACTAGATGCTGGATAGATGGAGTAGAAACAAAAGCTTTTACAGTAAACACATTGAAAGGTTGTATTACATTTACAACTGCACCTAATGAGCCTAATACAGACGGACAAGATAATGTAATCATACAGTTCTGCAAGACTATACCAGGATATAGAGAAAGAATTACTAAATGTACAATATTAGAGCCTTTTGATAACCGTGTATTCTTTGCGGGAAATCAAGATTATCCAAATACATTGTTTCACAGTTCACTTGAAAACCCTCGTTATGTATCTGATACAGATTATTATGAAGAAGGATTAGACAGTGCTAATATTAGAGCGTTGGTAGCTGGAAATAATGCTTTATGGGTATTTAAAGAGCCTTCACAAGCTAATACTACAGTCTTTTATCATACGCCAGCAACATATGATACTGGTAAAGCATATCCAAGTACTCATTCGAGTATATCAACAGGTTGTGTGGCAACAGGGCTTAATTTTAATGATGATATTGTTCTTTTTTCAGATAGAGGAATGGAAGGAATAAGTAGTGATGTAACAACAGAACAGGTTCTACAACATCGTTCTTCATTAGTAGATAGTAAACTATTACAAGAAAAAAACTATAAAAACTTGATTGTACAAGAATATGATGGGTATCTGTTAGTAATAGTGGATAACCATATTTATTTAGCTAATTCAAGGGATAAGTTTACGCTAGATAATCATGTAGAATATGAATGGTTTTATTGGGAGTTAAATAAAATAATTACTTATGCTACTGTGAAAAATGGAATTTTATATTTGTGTAGTGATGATGGTATATATACATTGACTAAAGTAAATACAAGTATAGAAGCATATTGGTGTACTTGTCAGGACTCTTTTGATACAGAGCAATATCAAAAAATAACTAATAAGAAAGGCTGTGTACTAAATATAGATGGAGACGAAATTTCGCTATATGTACGAACAGATAATAATGAATTTGAAAAAATAGAGGATTATAAAAATACAAAAGGATATATAATACCAAGAATTAAACAGAAAAAATGGAAAGAAATACAGTTTAAATTTATGAGTAATGTACCATTCAGCATTTATGATTTTACAATACAAAGTTATATTGGAAGTTTTGTAAAAAGATAGGAGATAAAAATGGCAGAAGATTATATAAAAACGGCAGAAGATTATGTGAATAATTATACAAAGAATCCAGGACTATTGAGTGATGTAAACTATAATGATTCTAGGTTGACTGATATAAAAAATGAGCAACAGCAAAAAGAAAATGAGTTAGCAAATGATTATAATCAAATGATTAATAGTTCTGATAAATTTTATCAAGACCAAATTCAAGCTTCAAAAGATTATGCAAAACAACAAGAAGATTTACAAAATAAAAAGACTCAACAAACTATTGATGTAATAAATCAAAATAAGGATAAAACACAAAAGGATTATATAAAAGAACAAAAAGGTGCATATGCAGATTATAAAAAGCAAATAGATCCATATAGTGTAAATGCTGAAAACTTAGCTTCAAATGGTCTTTCAAATAGTGGATATAGTGAAACAGCTAAAGTAAGTATGTATAACACGTATCAAAATAGAGTCGCTACAGCAAGAGAAACATTAAATTCAGCTATATTAAATTATGACAATGCAATTAAAGAAGCACAGTTAACTAATAATACAACACTTGCAGAGATTGCAGCTAATGCTCTAAAAAATCAACAAGAATTAGCTCTGCAAGGTTTTCAATATAAAAACACATTAATTCAAACCAAACAACAGCAATTACAAGAATTAGGTGTTAGATATGATAATAAGTATCAAAATACATTATCACAGATAAATAGTGAGCTATCTTCAAAACGTGAATTATTTAATACATTAGCAAGTTTGTTAACACAGAGAAAACAATTAGAGGAAAATATAAGACAGGCTAATGCAGAAATGCAATATAAACGTCAACAATTAGCATATCAAAAAGAGAGAGACAGAATTTCGGATGCACAATGGCAAAAAGAGTATAATGCTAAATATGCATATATGTTACAAAATTCATCGAATACTGTATCTAAAGGAAGTACAAAAGAGCAGGTGCCAACCTCTGCTGAGGAGGTATTGAAGAAAATGACTGTACTTCAAGGACCAGGACTAAAAAATAATATTAAAGATGGATATAGTGGGAAAACATTCAATTCGCCAGAAGCTTTATTAGCTTATTATGGATATGGTATAAAATAGGAGGCTAAAATGGCTTTTTTTAAATTAAGTGATTTATCGGAGAAAGAAAAGAAAAAATATTTACAATCAATAGAAGACCAGGTAATTGAAAGATTAAATTCTAGGAATAGCCTCGAGAAAGAGGCAAATGACAATTTTAATAATATATTTAACTCTAAGTACGGACAAAACAATAATATAAATGTTGGTAATACAAATGATTGGGCTACTTCTAAAATAAAAGAAAAAAATTCAGCAAATAATTTACTAGCACCAGTAGAAACAAAAATTAAAGAGGATTTGTATAAAAATGATTTAAAGAACTCAGCTCAACAGTACTATGATAATAATATATCCTATAAAAACAAAAATATATTTGAAGACATCTTAGGTATAGGAGAAAACCTTGTAAGAGGTGCATCAAGTGGACTAAAACAGACAATGAACTATGCTACAGCTGTAAATAAGGGATATAAAGGATATAATGATATTACGAATAAATTGGCCAGAGCTAAATACTTATCAACTCCGATACAAGATAGAAAAGAAGAAGATTTAAATAAGAATTTCATAGAAGAAGCAGTGAATAATAGCATTCAAAAAGACAATGAAGCTGTGTCAAAAAACATAAATTCTATGAGTGGAAAAGTAACTCAAAAGTTATCAGAATTAGCACCTTCTATTGGTCAAATGGGAGTAGGAGCTGTTTTAAGTAGTGTAAACCCAGCATTAGGAACAGGATATTTTTATTCTAGTGCAGCAGGTGGGTATTTAGATGATGCAAAATCAAGAGGAATGAATGAAAAACAAGCACTAGTGTATTCATCTGTGCTAGGAGGATTAGAAGCTGCAACCGAAGAAGTAGGAATTAGAAACTTTGAAAAAGCTGGAGCAGGAGTCAAGGCTTTGTTATCTGGTGCTGGAAAAGAAGGTGCAAAAACTGCTGTTGAAAATATAGCTAAGAAAGAAATTGCAACTTCAGTAAAAGATGTATTAAAAAATTATGGAATAGGTATTGCTGATAACTTCATTCAAGAAGCAATTATGGATCCACTGCAAGAGATTTCTGCAACTGCTGTGGCTGGAAAAGAAAAAGCCGATTGGTCAGGCATGGGACAAAAAATGTTGCAAGATGGAATTAATGGTGGACTGGTTGCTGCTATAGTTGGAGGAGCAAATTTAGGAATAAATTCTTGTACTGGAATTGTTGACAAAAATAATAATGGTCAAAATGTTTCACAGACAGAATATAAACAAGCACTTCAAGATGCACAAGGAGCGGGAATAGATATACAACAGAATATAAAAGATAAAATAAATGAACAAATTAATAATTTGAACAATCAAGAAGGTAAGGCAAACACAGAGAATATTTTAAATAGAGAGTCTGTACAAGATATAGCCAATAATAGTCAATTGCAACAGAATAATAATACAAATAAAACAGTAGTAAAAGACTTTAATGAAAGTGCCAAAAGATATAATATAGATTATAACAATGAGGATTTAAAAGAAATAAATCAAATGTATAATAAAAGAGGAATAACAACATACTTTGATGAGAATACTTTTAAAAATAATAAAGATGTATTTTCAATATGGAAACCTACATATGACGAAAATGGAAATATATCTGGCAGAGAAGTTGTATTTAATCCTAATTCACAAGATACAAAAACAAGAGTACAAGAACTTGCAATTCATGAGCTAGGCCATGATTTAGAGTTAAATGAAGTACAAAATATGATACTAAAAGATGCAAGTAGAAAAGAAAATTGGAAGAATGCAAGGAAATCTTTAGAAGATACATATAAACAAGCGTATGAAAACGATGGAATACAAATATCAAAAGAGGACTTTAATAAAATTGTTGATGAAGAAGCAACAATGAGTATTTTGCAAAGAGAACTTGGAAGTCAGGAATATGTAAATAGACTTGTAAACCAAAATCAATCTATTGCTAAGAAAATATATAACTGGGTAATAGATAAATTAAATAAGTTTACTGGCGGAAAAAATGAAAAGATATTTTGGACTGATATAAGAAATAAGTTTGAAACAGCATATAATCAAGAGTTTAATAAAAATGACAGTGATTTAAAATATTCTATTGCTGGTAAAGAAGCATTGAAAAATATAAAAGACCAACAAGTAAGTAAAGAAGCATATAATAGTTATAATAAAGCAAAGCAAATGGCAAAAAATAAAGAAAGTAATGAAAAAATATTTAAAGAGACAGGTTGGTATAAAGATAAAGTCACAGGAAAAATGAAATTCAATTTTTCTGATAAAAATATGAAAATAGTAGACAAAAACTATAAAGTTGGCCAAGAATTTAAGTTAAAGGATATTCTTGTTCATGACACTTTGTTTGAAATGTATCCTCAATTAAAAGACTATAAAGTAAAGATTGAAGATATGAACTCCAATAAATCTAAATCTAATAGTAAATTAAATGGAAGATATAATAGACTGACAAATGAATTGACTATAGATATTAATAGATTTAATAATATATCTAATGCAGAAGGAACATTAATTCATGAGATACAACATGCAATTCAGCAAATAGAAGGTTTTGCTGGGGGAACTTCTACAAAATTCGGAAAAGAAAAATATAAAAATAATCCTGGAGAGATTGAAGCTAGAGACACATCTGCTAGAATGATACAAGAAAAATACAACCAAAAAGATTTAATTAACAGTATGCCTAAATCAGCAAATGCTGATACAACTATACTTGAAAAAATGAAAATTGGGTTGTATAATTACCTAAGTAATATTAGTAATGAGGAGATATCTAATGAATTTAATGAAAGCAATAAAAAGAAAAATTCATCAAATACTAGTGAAAATAACGGATTGGTATTGGGAGGAATAAAAGAAAATAATGTGGAATCTGAAAATAATTCAGGTTCTTTTTCTTTGCTCGAAAACAAACAGAAACAATTAAATATTATTCAAGAAAATAATAAGATGCAAGATGATTATCATACTGGAATAAGAAATATAGAAGATATTAAGACTTTTGAAGAAGCCATACATGATAACGAAAGTTTTGTTTATGGAGATTATTCTTTTGAAGATGCACAGAAAGATTTGGAGAGAGGTAAAGTAACAGTTTATTCGAGTAAGCCAATTACTCAAGGCGGATTTGTATCAACTTCAAAGAATATGGCACAAGATTATGCTGGGAATGGGAAAATATATTCTAAAGAAGTTAGTATAAATGATGTCGCATGGATAAATGGAGATGAAGGTCAGTATGCAAATATTAATCAAAAATATGCTGTACCAACGAAAAACTGGCAACAATTCGTGGAAAACAATTATCAACAGCAAGGAACAGGAAAAAACTTAAAAGAATATAAATTGGCAATAGAGAAAGTTCAAGAAAATAATAGAAAAGCTATTAACAATTCTTCAAATACAAAAAATTATGTGGAAAATAGTCTAAATATACCAACAAGAGAATATTTTGAAGACAAGAAAATGCAAGATTTATTAACTGATGAAGATTATAAGGTTCTTAACGATATATATGAAAAAGAAGGAAAAACAGATATATCGACGAAACAGGAAAAAGGTAATTATTTAGAAAAGTATGAAGGTGATACAGAGTCTAACGATGACTTTTCAAACACGAAAAGATATATTGAAAACAATTTGAATGTACCAACAAAAGAATATTTTGAAAACAAGAAAAGTCAGGAACTGTTGACTGATGAAGATTATGCTATTCTTAATGACATATATGAAAAAGAAGGAAGAACAGAGATATTAACAAGTAAGAAAAAAGATAATATCTTAGGAAAATATGAAAATAATACAGCCTCTATTGATGACTTTTCAAATACAAAAAAATATATTGAAAACAACCTGAATGTACCAACAAAAGAATTTTTTGAAAACAAGATAAAACAAGATTTGTTAACTGATGAAGACTATGCCGTTCTTAATGACATATACGAAAAAGAAGGAGAAACTAAGATATTAACAGAAAAGAAAAAAGCCAATATCTTAGAAAAGTATGTAAATGATAAATACAAATTTAAAGACAGTTTTGATGAATTAGCACAGAAATTCATTAATAAAGGACACTATATAGATAAGCTATCTAAGGAAGCGAACAACCCGGAATTAAAGTATGCGTATGATAGAAATTTAAATTCATTTGCAGAAGGACAATATGAAGTTGGGGTTGCTCAAACAAACAATGAGGGAAAGAAAATAGGCAAATCTATTAATGAAATTTGGGAGCCAATAGAGAAACAAAATCTTACCAAGGAATTTAGCGAGTACTTATTACATAAGCATAATATTGATAGAAGTGAAAGAAACAAGTTTGTTTTTGGCTCTGAAATTGGACCGGCCGAGTCGACAGCAATAGCAATGGAATTAGAACAAAGATATCCTAAGTTTAAGGAGTATGCAAAAGATATTAAAAAATTCAATCATAACAATTTGCAATGCTTAGTTGATGCAGGGCTATTAAGTAATGATATGGTTAAATATCTCGAATCAATGTATCCAAACTATGTAACTATTTCTAGAGACTTGCAAGACAGCACATATGCAGGAGATAAAAATAAAACTGGTGTAAATGCTCCAATAAAAAATGCAACTGGAGGCAATGCAGATATACAACCTTTGAAAGAGACTATGGCACAACAGGCAATAAAAATAAAAAGATTAATAAATCAAAACATGCTAGGACAAGAACTTGCAAAAACATTGAAAAATTCGCATGTGGAGCAAGAAGGCTCAATTCAATTATCTCCAACAATGTTATTTGGATTAGATACATTGATTGATACAGATACAAAGGGTAATAAGTATTATACTTATTTTGAAAATGGCGAATTGCAAAAGCTAAAAATAGATGACAATTTATACGAAAGTTTAAAGCCGACAGAAAGAAGCAGGTTGGAAGAAACATTGCCAGTAAAGGCATTGCAAAAAGTAACAAGTTTGCATAGAAGTGTTTTAACTTCGAGTAACCCAATCTTTATAGTTACAAACTTTTTTAAAGATTTTCAAGATGGAATGTTTAATTCAAAATACAGTAGCAAATTTGTAAAGAATTATGGGAAAGCTCTAAATGAGATTATGACAAAAGGCGAATATTATGAAACATATATGGCAAATGGAGGAATGACAAATACTTATTTTGACTATAATGAGGGTATAAAGAAACAACCAAATAAATTTGTAGAAAAAATAAGAAATGCAAATGAAATTGTAGAACAACTTCCAAGAATGTCTGAATTTATTTCTACACTAGAAGATGGAAAAAGCTTAAATGAGGCTTTGTATAATGCTGCGGAAATAACTACTAATTTTAAACGTGGAGGAGATATAACAAAAGCCATAAATAGAAATGGCGTTAACTTTTTAAATGCATCTATACAAGGACTGGATAAACAATTTAGAAATTTTTCGGAACAAAAAGGAGCAAAAGGATATGTAAATCTATTAGTTAAAGCAACACTTATGGGCGTTGTACCATCGATTTTAAATCATATATTGTTAGATGATGATAAGGACTATGAAAAATTACCCGAAAGTACAAAAGATTTATATTACTTGTTTAAAACTGGAGAAGGGAAGTTTATAAGAATACCTAAAGGAAGAGTGCTAAGTGTATTCGGAGCTGCAGCAAGGAGAACATTAGAATCTATAGAAGGTAATGAAGATGCATGGAAAGGATTTAAGGATACTGTAATAAACCAGGTAGCACCAAACAATCCATTAGAAGATAATATATTAGCACCTATAATGCAAGTTAAAAATAATAAAACATGGTATGGAAGTGATCTAGTATCAAGTAGACTGCAAAAAGAATTGCCTAAAAACCAATATGATGAAACTACAGATGAATTTAGTAAATGGCTTGGTAGTAAAATTAATGCTAGTCCAAAGAAAATAAATTATCTAATAGACCAGTACTCAGGTGGTGTAGGAGACGTTCTTCTACCTATGATTACACCACAAGCAAAACAGAATGTATTTAAAGATAAATTTACAACTGATAGTGTCTTGAAAAATAAATATGTAAGTAAATTTTATGAAACTTTGGAGAAGCAAAATCAAATTGCAAATGATCCATTGGCAACAGATGAAGATGAAATCCAGCTTAAGTATTTAAATAATACCTCAAAAGAAATGGGAAAATTGTATAAAGAAAAGCGTAATGTACAAATGAGCAATATTTCAAATAAGGAAAAGACTGCTAAAGTTAGAGAGATTCAAGAAAAGATTAATGAACTAGCAGAAAGTAGTTTGCAAAATTATACAAATTTCACAAAAACTCAAAATTCGGCTAAAATTGGAGACCAAGAGTATTATAAGAATGGTAGTGGAGAATGGACTTCAATGAATGAAGAGACTAAACAAAAGAATAAGAATAGCAATATATCAACGGAGACTTATTCTGACTACAAACAGAAAGTGTACCAGGAAACTCAAAAACAAAGAGCTAATGGAAATCTTAATAAAAATCAGAGTTTAAAGCAAAAAGATAAAATACAAATATTATTAAATTCAAAATATAGTGATAAAGAAAAGAAAGCTCTATATTCAACGTATATTAAGAATGAACAAGACACAGAATATGAAATAATGAATTATGCAAATACAGATATTGATGAGTATTTAAAATACAAACAACAAGGATTTGATAGTGACTATGTAGATAATGGAACTGTAAATGGTAAGGCAATAAGTGGTAGTAAACAAAGAAAAGTATATGAATATATTAACTCGGCTAAAATGACTTATGAGCAGAAATTGTTACTTCTAGGAATGCAGTACAAATTAACATCTGGAGAAAGAAGTACGTTAGCAAAATATGTTGATACTTTAAATATAACATCTGATGAAAAATTAAAAGCATATAAGAAGATAAAAGGCTTTACAGTCTATAAAAATGGAAAAGTAAGCTGGTAGGAGGAAATATGGCAAGTAAACAAGATGCGAACGGAGTAAGAAATGCTCAAGATTTAGAAAAAAAGTATGATTTTGCAGGCTTATTAGGACTAAAGAAAAATGTAGAGTATGCTCAAAAATCTATATTGCAAATTAATAATGAAATAAATAATATATTACATTCTTTAATCTTAAATTTAAAAGATGTATTAGATAGCCAGAGTGAAGTATCACTCTGGTTTTATGATAATATACCAACATTACAAAATGAGCCATATATAAATTGGAGTTTACCAGCGGAACACTATGGAGATATATATTATGATAGGAAAACAGGATATGTATATCAATATTCAGAAAGTGGTTGGAAAAGAAATAAGGATACATCTTTGGTACAAGCAATGGCACTAACAAATTCAGAACTCGTAACCAATGAACATGAAAGAAAAGTTTTTTTCGATGTTCCAGTAACTCCATATTCAAGTGGAGATTGGTGGATAAAAGAAGAAGGAATATTATATATATGTCAATTAGGTAAAACAGCTGAATTAACTTATGATGAAGCGGATTTTGTACCGTCTAACCAATATTCTACTACTGTTGCACTGCAACAAGGAGAGAAGCTTACGGTATTACAAGGGACAGTTCAGCAAATAACCAAAGACTATGTAAAGTTTACAGACTTAGCAACTGGTGGAAGTACAACGATAGCTGGAGAAAACATAAAAACTGGAGTTATAACTTCTGTAAACTATGTAAGTAATTCTAAAGGAACAAAAATAAATCTTAATAATGGTACTATAGATACCAAGAATTTCAAGTTAGACGAATATGGAAATGTGTCACTCTTAAATGGTTCAAAAATAATCACAGATGATGGACTTATGACAAACCTACAGTATTTAGGGAGTAATATGGGATACCAGGGATTAATGCCATTAGGGCTAAATGTAGATTTGGCAAATGATAAATTTACAAAGTCTGATATTATTATATACGCAGATATTCCAGATAACTTCAAAGTGTCAAAAGCATATATAACTATAATACATCAACCGGCACTTTGGAATAATTCAAATTGGGGTTTTACGAGAGGCATAGGAATATATAAAGCAGTTTTAGATGGAAAATTTGAAGGATATTGGGAAAGTGATTTTCAAAATACTATTGAAGATACATTAACACAGCTTACAAAGATATTTAATGGAAGCAACGATTGGACGCCTTCAACACCATCTGCCTCAAGAAGTATTATTCAGACTAATATTACATCTGATATTAGCTCTAATATTTCAAAAGGACTAAACAAATTTATAATACAAACAACAAGAAAGGTTCCAACGTATGGAAGTGATTTTAACACAAATCAAAAGACAGCGATGCAGAATACAGGTAGAGTAATGGCAATCTTAAACATATATGGTTTTATGAAAAATTAGGAGGTACATAAAATAATGATAGAAATTGAAGATAAGACTATAAAATTATCAAGAGGTGATGCAGCTACAATAAAACTAACAATTCCTAACTATGAATTTAAGATTGGAGACAAAATTAAATTTAGAGTATTTGAAAAAAAGGACTACAATAACATTTTGATGGATAAAGAAGTTGTAGTTGATAAGGCAACGAATGAAGTTGATATTTGTATTTTAGAAAAAGATTCAACAATAGGAGAAACCATTAATAAACCTCAGACATATTGGTACGAAATATCATTAAACGAAAATCAAACAATAATAGGATATGATGAAAATGGACCGGCAGAACTTATATTATATCCAGCTCAAATAGGAAAGGAAGGTGTGTAATATGCCTATAAATGCAGTAAACTTAACTGGAAATGTCTATCCAGCAGGTCCAAAGGGAGATACTGGACCTGCAAATACATTAGAAATTGGCACAGTAGAAAAAGGTGAAAATGCATCTGCTTCAATAACTGGAGAAGCTCCGAATCAAACTTTAAATTTGATCTTACCTAAGGGCGATAAAGGAGAAAAAGGTGATACTGGTGAGACTAACTCATTATCAATTGGAACAGTAGAAAAAGGAACTGTCCCATCAGCAACGATAACAGGACAAGCACCTAACCAGATACTGAATTTAGTATTGCCAAAGGGAGACACTGGGGAAAAAGGCGAAGTTGGACCAAGAGGAGAGCAAGGAATACAAGGTAATCCTGGTCCTATAAATTCAATAAAAATCGGAAGAGTGGAAAAAGGAGAAGAAGCTTCTGTAACAATAGTTGGTGAATCACCAAATCAGATATTAAATTTTGTCTTACCAATAGGACCAAAAGGAAATACGGGAGAAAAAGGAGCCCAAGGACCTAAAGGGGAACAAGGAATACAAGGAGAAACAGGAGCGACTACTTCGCTATCTATTGGACGAGTATCTAGCGGTAAAGAAGCATCTGCTACTATTATAGGAGAAGCACCAGACCAAATATTAAATTTAGTGCTACCAAAAGGTGATAAAGGAGAGAAGGGAAATGTAGGACCACAGGGAGAACAAGGTATACAAGGGAAACCTGGTCCGGCAAACTCTTTGACTATAGGAACTGTAGAGAAAGGAGCTGTTCCATCAGCAACAATAACTGGAGAAGCACCAAACCAAGTACTTAATTTAGTATTGCCAACAGGTGAAACAGCGGAAATAGAGGCAATAAAGCAAAAACAAACAACACAGAGTGAAAATATAGAGAAAAATGCAGAGGGTATAGCACAGAATAAAAAAGATGTTGATGAAGAGTTGACTAAAATAAAAAAAGAAAATAGTTTGCTGAAGTCACAAATACCAACTGGAACAGCAAGTGGTAATAACATACATCTTGAAGATAGCTCAAATATGGATTTTGAGTGGAAGTTAAGAGGTTGGAGTAGGCAGGAAACTAGAAGTGGAAAGAATTTATTTGATAATACAGTAGAACCACAATTTATAAGCAATGCAAAAAAAGAGATAATAAATACAGGAGAAAGAATAATATTAACAGCTAAAACATTTTCTTATGCAATTTTTAAAGTTGAAAAGAATATTAGAGAATATGCTGGAAAAACAGTTAGGCTAAAGATGGATTTTTCAAAGTCGAATGCTAACCTTAATCCGAAATATGGAGTACTATTAGGTAGTAGTGACTATTCAAACAGAGAAGTAAAAGGGGAATCTACAGTAAGTGGTTATACAATAACTTTTAATTTACCATCAGAACTGGAAAACGAGAAAGAGTACTTATTTGTTCGACTTTATGCAACACAAAACAATGAAGGAAATATAGAGAATTATGTTGATTATACAAAAATAATTCTAACAATTGATAATGAAAATATGTCTTATGAAGCATTCGGTGTTTCTCCAAGTCCAGAATATCCAAGCAAAATTGAGAATGTAGGAGATAATATAAACTTATTTAATAAAAATGATACAAATTGTATATTTGATACTGCAATTTCAAATAATACTCTAGGAATAAAGGCAAGCGGCACTTATAAAACTGTGTATGTTCCTTGTAAAGCTAATACAATTTATTCTATTTCAAAAAAATATGATGAAATAAAAAATATGTTAACTGTTGCATGTTCTAACGACATGCCAAATTATTCAAAAAAGGTAGAAAATTTAGGTGGCAGTGAAATGGCAACTAACTTAACAGTCACGACAAGTAATACGGCTAAATATTTATTGGCATATGTTTGGGTATCTGGAGGAAGTACTACATATCAAGAAATGCTTGATAGTATAAAAATAGAAGAAGGTATAAAAGCGACAAATTATTCTGATTACAATTGTGGAAGCGTCGGAGTAACAATAAGTAACAAGAATTTGTATAAAATAGAAAAAGTTATAAATGATACTAATTACTCAAAAATTATATATAAAGATGAAAATGGAAACGTAAGTTTTACAACAGGCGGAATACCTTTAATTATTGCACCAACAAAAACTAAAGAAAAAACTGAATATACATATATTTTAAAATGTAAATCAAATGTTACTACGGAGAATAACATAAATTTTACGGCAATTTATGAAGATGGAACAAGCGAATTGCTATCTGCAAACAAAAAGAAAGATACAAATGAATTTATAGTAAAATTCAAAACTGATAAAGAAAAAACTTTAGCATATGTGACCCAGCAATATACTAATAGTTCAAGAACTACAATAATAACAGAAGGCACAATGATACTAGAAGGAGATTATTTAAACTTAGAGGAATTGTATGAAATTCATCAAGAACAAGAAATATTATTCCCACTTGCAGAAGGACAAAAACTTTACGAAGGTAGTTATTTAGCTAAAGATGGGATACATAATAAGAGAATATCGATTAATGGCAATGAATATAAAAATACGGCGGGCATGAATAGAGTATATTCAACGGAGAATTATAATTGTTTTGATATTTATACAGGACTAAAATTTGTAAAAAGTGAAAACCAATATAAAACTATTGGAGCCTTATGTAATCAATTTAAAGAAAAGAATTGGGCAAGCTTTTGGCAGCAAAAAGTAAATGAAGAAGGTTTTTGTATAAATCAAGATAATCGTTCAACAATTTATATAAAAATAAGTAAAGAAATTTGCCCTGATATAGATACTTTTAAAAAATATATAGATGAGAACAATCTACTTTTTGAGATTCCATTAGAGCAAGAGGAAATAATTCCATATACTTCAGAGCAACAAGCTGTAATAGATAAAATACTATATACATATAAGAATGTCACAAACATTAGTGTAGACAACAAATTAGCAACGCTAGACATAACATACAAAAAGGACATTGAAACAATGTTTAATAATCAAGCAAAAGAATATAACGAAAGATTAAGCAATATAGAGAACTTGCTAAATACAACAGAGACAAGTGCTTTATTGTTAGATAATTTAGAAGATGACTTAGAGAAAGAAGTGTAATTATGAGAATATCAGATTTATTATTAGAATTAATTGAAAAGAAATATTATGAAAAGAAAGAAGAAATTGAAAATAAACTAAATATATTTTATGCAATGAATAAGATTAGTGATGAAGAATATAGCTCATTAGTACTAAAAGCAGAAGAAGTTTATGCAGAAGCAACAGAGAATACAAAAGAAACTGACAACATAACAGAGGAAACAACAGCAAGCACAGAAGAAAAATCGGAGGAATAGTATGGAAAATGTAACGATTGGACAAGTTGTTATAGCAATAGGAAGTTTGTCAACATTGGCAGGCTTCTTTTATGCAATATATAACTTTATAAAGAAAACTGTATTAGACAAAATAAGTGATAATACATATAGAATTGAAAAACTAGAAAAAGAAACGGTAAATCTCAAAAGAGAGGTTGCTAATAGTAAAGAAGAAAGATTAATTTTGTTAAAGGCTCAATTAGCCTGTCTGAAAGGACTAAAGGAGCAAGGCTGTGATGGTCCAGTAACTCAAGCAATTGGAGATATAGAAAATTATTTAATAAAGAAAACGCATAATTAAGGAGGGAATATTATGGAAAAGTTAAAGAAGATAGCAAAATATACTACTAACATTTTAGCAATTATAAGTGCATTAGTTGCAGGAATTAATGCTGTAGATGGTATCACAATACCATATGCAATACAAATAGTTCAAATAATAGCTGTTATTCAAGGTGTTATTGGTACATATTTGCTAGGTCAAAAAGTTGTTACAAATAAGGAGGATAAATAGTTATGGAAATAATTGAGACAAATTTAGAATTTAAAGATATGTCTACAAGAAAATCAACAGAAAGGATAATTCTACATCACGCAGATGCTAAGAATTGCTCTGCAGAAGACATACATCGCTGGCATTTAGGAAATGGCTGGAGCGGAGCAGGCTATCACTTTTTAGTAAAAAAAGATGGTAAAGTATATAGACTTCGCCCAGAGGATAAAGTGGGAGCACATGCATATGGTTCAAATAACAATTCTTTAGGAATATGCTTTGAAGGAAATTATATGGAAGAAGATATGCCAGAAGCTCAAAAAGAAGCAGGAAAAGAATTAGTTGCATATTTAAAGAATAAGTACAATATAACAACAGTACAGGCTCATAGAGATGTATGTGCAACCTCATGCCCAGGAGACAAATTTCCATTCGATGAGATTGCAAATTTTGAGTCAAGTAATGAAATTATACCTCAACCACAAGAAAACGTCTCAAAAGGCAACGTGGCAAGAATACAATCTACTCTAAATGATAGATACGGACTAAATATTGCTGTAGATAATATCTGTGGAAACGAAACAAGAAAAGCACTTGTAAAAGGGCTACAAACAGAATTAAATAAACAATATCATAGAGGTTTAGCAGTCGATGGAATATTTGGAGCTAATACTTACAATGCTTGTATAAATGTTCGAAAAGGAGCAGAAGGAAATATCACATATTTAATTCAAGCAATGTTAGTATGTCATTCATTCGACATAGATGCAGATGGAATATTCGGACCTGCAACAGAAAGCGCAGTAAAAGAATTTCAATCAAGAAATGGATTATCTGTAGATGGAATAGTAGGAAAGAATACATTCAATAAGTTATTCAAATAAACTTTGGTAGGAGCAATCCTACCTCTTTTTTTATGCCAATTTTCGCTATAGCGAAAGAATACGTTAAATCTTAGACAATAAACTATATTCTTAAATAATTAAAATGTCTTAAAACTTATTCTCATACGCCAATTTTTGAGCTATTTTTAGCCATTTTACAAGTTTCGGCAGAATTTTTACATAAAATTTGTTATTATATTAAAAAGGAGGACAAGCTTATGGAAGAAGTAAAAAAGCTTGAACTAAAGATAAAGAACAATAGCCGATATGAAGATATAA
>UMKL01035515.1_pt1 | contig 37522 bp, 30 predicted proteins | sample 1966241 | NCBI WGS metagenome assembly UMKL01 (sample SAMEA4836170, study PRJEB28245) | human gut metagenome | biome: gut microbiome; material: fecal sample | place: Denmark | collected 2008 | reverse complement strand
GGTATCACCTCTGTCGTGAAAGCTCATGAGACGGGTGAGCAATGGAAAAAATATCATTGTCGGTGGATCCAGACGCATCGTGATGGTCCTGCATGGAGAAAAGTGTGGTATCTTGTTACTGCACTTATTGAATATGTGGTGTTGTTGCCGTGGTATGATATTGTGCATATACATGTGGCTACTACTCAGTCGGCAAGGAGAAAGAAAATCTTCTTTGTATTGGCAAAGTTATTACATAAGAAAACTATTTTGCATTTTCATCCTTCCAATGAAAAATTTCTTTATGAAACTAATAACCAGAAGCTGTATCGTAATCTGTTCTCTAAAGCAGATTTGGTGCTGGTGCTATCTGAGCAATGGCGTAGATGGATAAAAGATTCTTTGGGCTTGACAGAACATATTGAGGTGCTTTATAACCCTTGTCCGATAGTGGAACGTAAGCCAGAACTAAAGCAAAGTGAAATTTTGTTTGCAGGCACGGTGATACCTCGTAAAGGATATGCAGACTTGATTCGGGGCTTTGCCAAGATTGCCGCTTCTTATCCTGAATGGAAAGTGGTATTTGCAGGAAATGGTGAAATAGAAAAGGCGAAAGCTATTACCAAAGAATGTGGTGTTGAGGAGCAGATTGAGTTTTTAGGTTGGGTGAATGGTTCCGCTAAGGATCTTGCCTTTCAACGAGCTTCTATCTATTGTCTTGCCAGCGATGGAGAGGGTTTCCCGATGGGGGTACTTGATGCTTGGGCTTATGGTATTCCATGTGTTGTTACTCCTGTAGGTGGATTGCCTGAAATCGTAGTTGATGGTGAGAATGCATTGGTATTCCCAGTTGGCGATGTTGATGTTTTGGCAAGGCAACTGGAAAGAATGATTAGCGATGATGGACTTCGTGAAAAGATCGCAAATGCCTCTTTAAAGTTGGCACATACGACATTCAATATCGACTGTATCAATAAAAACTTAGAGGAAATATATGATCGTTTCAAGTAAAGGGCATTTATATTCATTGGATATGATGAAGTTTGTGGCTGCTATCTTCATCACGAATTCTCATTTTCAACCGCTTTATGAGGGCATTAATACATCTTTCGCTACTTTTGGTGTGCAAGGCAATGCTTTGTTCTTCTTTGTGGCTGGCTATCTGCTGATGATGGGATTTGAGAAACATAACAGATTGAATGTTATCGACTGGTATAAAGCAAGAATTAGAAGACTATGGCCCTCTGTGTTCTTGTGGGCAATTGTTGCGGCTGCAATATGGAACGTGGCTCTTACCATTCCGCGTCTGGTGCTGATGGATGGCTATTGGTTCTTGCAAGCAATAGCCGTTGCGTATCTGCTCTTTTACATATTGACAAAACCAAAGGGGGAGAGCGTCCGAGAACCTCTGCTTATAATTCAGAAATCTTACAATCTGAAAGTTTAGCTGAAGTTTCATGCCCTATATCCTCTATAATTGACCCTTTTTTAGGTCGTCCGAACTCTCATATGAGTAATGATGCTTATAAACTGAAAGTTGAAAAATTGAAAACGGACGTTCTCGGACGGACTGGGGGGGTATGAATCAGCAATTGCAATACATGTTCGTGTTGTCGCTAATTGCTTCTGTAGCGTTTTTCTTCTTGATGCCAATCGCAGAAGGTTCGCCGTTCCATACGGATTTACATTATGTTTGTCATTTCAGTATAATGGTTATGGGCGGACTCTGTTATCAGCAACGAGACAAACTTGTATGCAATGGGTTATGGAAAGACGCCATTGTGATGTTGTTGTCTTTTGTGGCATACTTCGTGATTCTGAAGATAGGAAAGGGACAAGGCGGAATCAGATATTACTCGCAGATATTGGCACTCGTGCCCTTGCATACATTCGTTTATTATTTCTATAAGATGTGCTCTTATTCCTGGTGTCAGCGTGCTTTCCAAATACCCGTTTTAGGCAGGACACTCGCCATTATTGCCGCCCTGACATTGGAAATTTATGTGGTGCAGTTCTCTATAATAACCAATCTGTTTAATCAGTTATTTCCACTCAATATATTTATTGTCTTTGTTCTTATAGTTTTTGCAGCTTACCTACTTAAAGTTCTGACTTCATTGTTTCTCGCAATATTGTCTAAAGAACATCTGGCATGGAAAGAGATAGTAGAAGTGTAAGGATGAGAAATGAAATGTCTTTTAAATGAAAATACTAATCAATGCATATGCTTGCTCGCCGGGAATGGGGAGTGAGCCGGGAATGGCGTGGAACTGGGTGAGTAATCTCGCCAAGTTCTGCGAGTTGTATATAATTACCGAAGGGGAGTTTCGGGACAAAATAGAGGAGGTGGTGCCTACCTTGGAACAGGGGAAGAATATGCACTTTTATTATAACCCAGTGTCGGAGGAAATACGGAAGATGTGCTGGAACCAGGGCGACTGGCGCTTCTATAAGTATTATCGGGAATGGCAGTGGAAGACGTATCTCTTGGCTAAGGATATCTGTAAGGTGGAGAAGATTGATGTGCTGCATCAGCTCAACATGATCGGATTTCGTGAGCCTGGCTATCTCTGGAAACAGTCGAAGGAGAATGGGGTGACGTTTGTATGGGGACCTATAGGAGGACTGAAACAATTTCCGACAGCTTATTTGCAGGGAGCAGGGTTGAAAATGAAATTATTCAACCGATTGAAGAATTTCTTGAATGTTTGGCAACTGAGACATGACAAACGTGTGAATGAAGCGTTTAAAACAGCTAAACTTTTGATAAGTTCCATTCCAGATTCTTATCGGGCAATCAAGAGATATAAAGGTTTAGAGTCTGTGATTATCCCTGAGACAGGTTGTTTCTTGTCGGAAGATATTCCTACGGAAAGATTTGAGGAGGAATATCTTCATGTGATGTGGGTAGGTAAGTTTGATTTCCGCAAGCAATTGCCTTTGGCATTGTGGACTATTGCCACCGTTGCCAACCCTCATGTGATATTAGATGTTTATGGAAGTGGCTCTGATGAACAGGTTCATCATGCCAAGTACCTTGCATCTGAATTAGGTATTGAGGATATGGTAGTATGGCATGGCAATCAATCTAATGATGTCGTGTTGGAAGCTATGCGAAAATCGCAGTTGTTCTTCTTTACCAGTGTCAGTGAAGATACTTCCACTGTTGTGTTGGAAGCCATTAGTAATCGCTTGCCTGTCGTTTGCTTTGATGCTTGTGGTATGGCTGCTGTCATTGATGACAAGGTAGGCAGAAAGATTCCTCTTTCCAAACCGATGCAATCTGTGCATGATTTTGCCAAGGTTCTGAAAGACTTGGAACGGAATCGGGATTTGCTAAAGCAGATGTCTGAGAATTGCAGGCAGAGACAAGTGGAACTGTCTTGGGAAGAGAAAGCTAAGACCATGGTGGAATGGTATGAGAAAATCCTTAGAAAATAACAAGATGTTTAGACTTAAAGATTTAGATATACTTGGCAGCAAGGCGGAGCTTGCCTCGCTGCCTGAGGGCAAATTGCTCATTAATACGATTAATGCTCATTCTTATAATACGGCTCGTAAGGACAAGCTTTTTGCTGAGGCTCTGACGAATGGTGATGTGCTTATTCCTGACGGAGTGAGCATCGTGAAGGCTTGCCGATGGATTAAGGCAAAGAGCCAACCCAAGGAGCGTATTGCAGGATGGGACTTATTCTCTTTCGAGATGGATAAACTCGAAAGAGAGAGTGAAGAGTTAAGAACGAAGAGTGAAGAATCCAACAGCATGACTTCCTCAAAGGATGGGCAAGAGGATTCTTCACTCTTCACTCTTCGTTCTTCACTTAAAAAAGTGATGTTCATGGGTAGTTCGCAAAGAGTGCTTGACTTGATAGTGAAGCGGGCGGCTGAGGTTTATCCTCACCTGAAGGTGGTGACCTACTCGCCTCCTTATAAGCCTGAGTTCTCGGACGAGGATAACAAGGCTATCATTGATGCCATCAATGCTGCTGATCCTGACTTGCTGTGGATTGGCATGACAGCACCGAAACAGGAAAAGTGGACTTACTCGCATTGGGACGAGCTGAACATCCACTGCCATGTGGGTACCATCGGGGCTGTGTTCGACTTCTTCGCCGGCACAGTAGAGCGTGCTCCTATGTGGTGGCAGCGGCATGGATTGGAATGGCTGTATCGTCTGCTCAAGGAACCGAAGCGCATGTGGAGACGATATATAATTGGCAATACGCTGTTCCTTTGGAATATGCTGAAAGAGAAATGTTGAACGTCAAGTGTTGAATGTTGAATTGAAAGATAGCGTGACTGATATTTACTTTCGCTTTATTCAATTTTCCTTGGGCATTTATGAGGGCAAGGAGTTTCTTGACGGTTCTGCGCTCAAAGACCTTGACTGGGCGGCGTTCTATGAATTTGCCAAGAAGCAGACGCTTGTCGGAGTAGTCTTTGATGGCATCCAAAAACTACTTAAGGATGCTGCACCGAATTTGGAATTGCTGATGCGTTGGTTTGGCATAAACCAGAAAATCAAGCAACGCAATAAAGTTCTGAATGAGGCTACGGTGGCTATATATAATAAGGTGAAAGATTCGGGATATAGCTGTTGTATTTTGAAGGGGCAAGGCAATGCGGTGATGTATCCTAATCTATTGACAAGAATACCTGGTGATGTGGATGTGTGGGTGAATGCTGGGCGTGATGAGATTCGTTCTCTTGCCCACTCGCTTGCTGAAAACGCCAATGGACATGTAGATGATGAGAGTCTCAACCATATAGGTTTTACTGTCAACGGCATTACCGTGGAGCTACATTCTACTCCTGGCTTTATGGCAAACTTCGTGTATAATCGGAGATTGCAAAGATGGTTGAAGCAGAATGTTGATGAGCAATGTAACAACATGGTGGCATTGCCTAATGATGCAGGTTTTGTAGCTGTTCCAACACATTCCTTTAATATCGTGTATCAGCTTTATCATCTCTACCATCATTATTTCTATGAGGGTGTAGGGTTGAGACAGGTAATGGATTACTACTTCGTAGTTACAATGTTAAATGTTGAATGTGAAATGTTAAGTTCCTTGCAGAGCGAATTGAAGCATCTTGGATTGTGGAAGTTTGCAGGGGCAATGATGTATGTGTTACATAAGGTCATGGGAATGCCAAAAGATAAGATGATTGCACCTATGGATGCAAAGAGAGGGCAAATGCTTCTTGATGACATCTTGAATGGAGGCAATTTTGGACATTATGACAAACATCACGTTTGGGGGCATAACCTCCTGCGCCTGTATCGTGACGCTCGTCTTCTGAGATATTATCCTGCCGAGGCTTTGAGTGAACCTTTGTTTAGAGTTTGGCATTTTCTATGGCGGGTGAAATGCAAAAAGTAATAAATATAGGAACGCATCTTCCTTCTTTATAATATACTTTTCGAGAATGGAGTTTTGCAGTATGAATCTAAAAATGAGTTCAAAACGATGACACATCTTTGCTATGTATATATTGAAACCTATAAAAAACTGCATCAAGTAGGTATTGTAATAGACCCTCATTATCAGTATAACCTCAATATTCAAGAGAGGTGCTTGACAATAGAGAAAAAGCCATCCTTACCGAATTACTTTTGGGGAGAAGGGGTGTATTCGTTATCTGCCATTGTTGGTGGAAATGGGGTTGGAAAAAGTACGGTGCTGAGATTTATTCTTGACGCTGTAGTTGAAGGTGCTGCCAACCAAGACTTTCAAGGGTGTATCGTCTTTGAAAGAGATGGTAACTTATACAAATGTACACGTAATTGTGAGTTGAATATCATTGGCATTAGTAATGTCAAAATCATAGAAACGGACAGCGAAAGTATCAATACTTTTTTCTATAGTGGTCATTTTTCTCCCCTATTCGACTACAATGATGTAAGAACTGTAGAATTGACAGGAATGTATAATGCAACAGATAACTTTAGGCTTATCAAAGATTTGCAGGATTATTCCAATGTGGACACGATGCACTTGTCAAACAATATACAGTCTCATTTGTTTGCCTATCAAGCCCAAAACAATTATAGAATTTGCTATTTGTTAAGTCAACAGCACATCAGAGAGTGTTTGGATGACCTTAATTTCCCTAAGTACATAATTATCAGTGCTAATACCTCAGGTTTAAAAGCTATAGAAGTAAACTATGCCGGGAAATTTAATGGTTGTCAGATACCAAACTTTAAAAGAATCAGAAACAGCATTAAAGATAATGTTCTTGCAAATCTGATATATTACAATTTGATTAATACCATTGCTGACCAAGATTTTATCAGAATAGAAGCGTATGATTTTCTTGTAAGATGGTGTGGTACCTATAATGAAGACACCCAAGATATTCTAAACTTCTATCGAGAATATGTGGCTAATGAACAAATGAATGAGACGCTAAGAACATTTTTGAATGATATACATTGGTGCTTGAAGATAGTGGATGAAATATGTTCTTTTGACGATACCATAGGTTTTTATGTTGATATAAGGAATGAAGACGGAAGCCTTTATAATTTAGTGGAGCATTTACTTTCTAATCGTATCTATTTGACTGCCAAATTCTTTGATATGTCATATAGTCATTCTTTGCATGACATAACGGTATTAAGTTCAGGTGAACAAGAATTGCTAAACCTCTTTTCAAGATTGTATTACGCAGTGGTTATTGGGCCGAAAAAGTTTGATAACTTGCGTAGCCCATCATTACTGTTACTTGATGAAGCGGAAATTGGTTTCCATCCAGAGTGGCAAAGACAATATGTAAATCAACTCTGTAAGTTTATCCAATTGCTTTTAGTTTCTGCAGAGCATGAATTTCAAATTATTCTAACTTCTCATTCACCCATCATACTTTCGGATATACCAAAGTGTTGTACCAATTTTCTGAAAGAAGAACATGGATATGTCGTGAACAATAGGGATGAGCAAGCTGAGACGTTTGCAGAAAACATATTTAATCTGTATCGAAGATCTTTTTTCATGGAAAACGGACTTATAGGTGTGTTTGCATCCAACAAGATAGATGCTCTAAAAGCGAGGATTGAGCAATGCAATTCTCGTTTAGGAATGGAAACTATACGGAAAGAGATAAATTACATTGGCGATACGTTCATAAAAGGTTACTTACTAAAAAAACTTGACAGTATTGCAGATTGGCTCTCATATGAAGAACAGATAGCTTATTATCAAGCTAAGATTGAAGAATTGAGGAGGCATAAGGATGAATAAAATCGAGTTTCCGCGTTTGGGAGTTGACGGAAAAGAATATACGCGTGAGTACATTCACCAATGGTATTTGACCACATTTGAAGATGCCGTCAAAAAGAGATTGGAGGAATTGGAATATAATTCCCAATATAAAGGGCAAAAGGATTTCGTCAAGAAGTTGATTTCAAACCTTACTTTACTACTGACAGGTACTCCTCCTAAACTGAAATCATTCATTGACTCGCTTCATTCTGATTATATCAAGATAGCTTCAAAAAAAGTATATAAGCCATACATGACTAAAGGAAAAAGGAGAAAGCAAACATTTGCCAAAGGTTTGTTGCATGCAATGGGGTATGAAAACTATCGTGAAAGCAAATTAGTGGAATTATCTCGTATGCTTAATATAAAGGTTTGTCCTTACTGCAACCATAATTTCACCTTGTACATAGATATTCTTGGCAAGACGAATATGAAAGGACTGTTTCAGTTTGACCATTTTTATGATAAATCCGATTATCCCTATCTAAGCATGTCATTGTATAACTTGATCCCATCATGTTCTTACTGCAACCATCAAAAGAGGACAACTCAATTGGATATAAGATATAACCCTTATTTCAAAGCTATCTCTGAGGAATTTCATTTCAAGGTGGTGGATTCTTTTCAGTTGAGAAGCGGGAAAAAGGGTGCTGATAAGATTGACATTAAAATAGAAAGGAATGTAAGCAGACAAGGTGTTGACGAGCTACAAAATGACTTGCATTTGGAAGAACAATATGGTAGGCATAGGGACATCGTACAAGAAATTTATGACAAGGTATATAATGAAACATATTATCGAAACATGCTTACTTGTATACCTGATGAGGATAGAGAAAAATTATTGAACCAATGGTTGGGAATCCCTTTGGACAAGAATGATATAGATAAAAGACCTCTGACTAAATTCTGCCAAGATGTATTGAAACAGGCAAGGATGGAATATGGGAGAGGAAATAAAATATAAATTCAAAGATTATTTATTATGAATACAATTATTATTTACATATCGGACATCCACTTTACTGGGAGAACAGCTGAAAATGAAGGTATCGTAATTAATGCCTTCCTTAGGGATGCCAAAAAGCAATTAGAAGAAATACCACATAAAGATGTATTTGTCTTTATAGGAGGAGACTTGGTACAGAAGGCTGATGATAAAGAATCATACGATAATTTCTGGAACGATGTGATAGTACCATTAATAGCATTAGGTATCAAGAGAGAACACATCATTTGCGTTCCTGGAAATCATGACATTCAAAGAACAAGCATAGAGGAAAACAAAATAGTTTACTCTTCTATTGTCAGTCAAGACTTTACCGAATGTAAATTCAATGACTTGTTGGAGAGCGAGGCTCAGGCCAATTTGTTAACAAAGAAATTTGAGAATTACGAGAACTTTCTGAAAGAAAAGTTAGAATGTCCTCATTACAATTCCATTGGTTACCAGATTGAATTGAACGACGAATGGAGTGTTTTTTGTCTAAATTCTTCGCTGACCTCATTTGCTGGAATTGACGATTCTGACCATCCCTTGTTAAAGGATGATAAGGGAAGATTAAATATTGCAACAAGAGCATTGTATCAATGGGTAAATGTCAATTCCAAAAAGAAAATTTTGGTTTTACATCATCCATTCGAATTTCTAACGGAATGGGCTGCTTCTGAATTGAGAAAGATTGTGAAATTGCATTTTGACTTGGTTCTGACAGGGCATACACATGAGCAAAATATCCTATGCAACAATAATAACTCAGACAGTTTCATTTGGTGTATGGCTCCACAGCTTTATACTGACAAGACTGACAAGTTGGGATATTGCATTATAGAGTTGAAAGATAATGCAGTTGATAAGATAACATATAGGGAATGGTTCTCCAGTCGCAACTCTTTCCGTAAGGGTATTGATTTCACAGAAGATGAAGACGGTGTTATCAAGTTTGACAGTCCTAAGGCTTTTGTTACAGATCCAATTACGGTTAAGATGGAAGAGCGTTTTCGGGACACAATGAACGTATATGGAGACCAACCGCTTATCTGGATAGACCGCTTCTTCAGTTTGGAAAGATTCGACCGCTCTTACAGATTCAAAAGAGATAATCTGTATGATGAAACAGACATTATGGACACACCTAATAATCTCAAGATTATCACACCTGCACAATACGGATTAAGTTCGTTTGCATGGCACTTCATCCTTAAGCAATGGAAAGAGCGCAAGGATTTTTGCCTTTATATAGATGGTGGATTAATAAGGAAAGGTGCCGTGAGCAAGATTATTGATGCTCAATTAAAGGCTTTTGATGTAAAAAGAGAGGATGTAAAGCGCATCATTATAGATAATTGGGTGCTTTCCAACAAGGATGCCAAAACGATATTGACAAACATAACGCAAGATTATCCTCGAATACCGATTCTCATATTATGTCCTATGTTAGAAAAGACATTGGTTGAGACTGAAAATGTAGCAACTTCAGAATTTGATTTTGCTATATTGTATATGGCTCCATTGCAAACAAGCCAAATCCGCTCCATGGTTGAGATATACAATAGGCACAAGCATATAGGTCAGAATGACATTGTGTTGAAAAGATTGGATGACGACATCCAGAACTTTAACATGCACCGCACGCCATTGAATTGCATCACCTTGTTGGAGGTATTCAGCAACTCTTTTGATGAGAATCCAGTAAATAGAACAGCTGTAATAGAAAAAGTATTGAGAATCATCTTTGATAACGAGGAAGTTCCAAGCTATAAATCTTTACCAGATGTAAAAGACTGCGAGTTTGCCCTTGGGTATTATTGTGAACAGATGATAAGAACAGAAGAGTTTTATTTCAATGCCCAACAATTCTGTGATGAGTTATACGATTTTTGCCGTACTCAAAAAATAACAATAGACGTCAACTATCTTTTTGATTTATTGCTCAAAAATCATATAATTTGTCAGTATGAAACCAATTTGTATGGATTTCGGTTTGCTTACTGGGTATATTATTTTGCAGCAATGCGAATGTCAAAGAGTAAAGAGTTTGCCCAATTTATATTGGACAAGGAAAATTATGCCCATTATCCTGAAGTTATCGAGTTTTATACAGGCAGCGATAGAACAAGAAACGATGCAGCAGACATAGTGAAGAGAGACATTGCTCGTATTTCAAAGACGGTTCATGAAAAAATCGGTCTGCCAGAAGGTATCAATCCTTTTTCTAGACTACGCCTTGAAACATCTGATGAGCAAGTAAAAAAGGCAATAAAACAGTTAGAGACAAATCTTCAAAAATCAAAGTTGCCAAATGAGATTAAAGATGCTGTTGCTGATGACAGCTACAATCCTTCAACGCCGTTTCACCAAGCTGTATATAAAGTCTTTGAGAACTATTCTGTAAACTATTTGCAAGAAATAATAGGCATAGCCTCCAAAACTTTGAGAAATAGTGACTATATAGAACCAGAAAAGAAAGTAGAATTGTTGACTGCTATTACAAATGCTTGGTATGATACAATACGAGTCATATACTTAATGGCACCAGCATTGGCTAAGGATGGCGTGGCACGATATGATGGATTTGGATTAAAATTGACAGAAGGATTTGATGAGTTGAGAGACGATCCAAAAAGATTGTTAATTGCAGTTATTGCAACAATACCATATAACTTAGTCATATGGTATAAGGACAATATCTACTCGTCAAAACTTGCACAGCTGATATTTGACCAGATAGCTTCTGAGAAAAATTCTGTCATTAAGCATCTCCTTATCTGTATTATTATACATGAACAACCAGACGGTTGGAATGATATTGTAAGAAAGTACATGTCCGAATTGGATAAGTATTCTTTCTTCTATGGAAATACTCTTGACACTTTGAAAACGATGTATGCAAATGGTATTATGTCAGAGGCGAATATAGCTAGAACAAAAGACATGATACTTTTGGGATATACCAAATTGGCATCTAATGACAACAGAATGCATCCTGGAAACATGAGGCATATTAACAAGCAAGTTTTACCCAATAGAGAGAAAGGAGAGGATGACTTGTAGAAATATATTCCAATCATATGAAATGTTAAGAGAAAGTGACTCTAATGGAGACAAACAACAACCAACATAAATCCTTCCTCTGGAACCTCGACTTCGAGCCATTCACCTGGCACACCTTCTACGGAGAGCAATGTCCGCCATTCGTTACCGAAGAGAACAAGGAGGCATGGCGACGGTATCTGAAAAAAGTTATCAAGAAACATCTGAAGGCAGAGGTGATGAATACACCTGAGTTCAGAGATATTGAACTCCAGATAAGGGAAGAAAAGCTGTTGCGCATAAAATGGGACGAGAAGAGAAAACGGTCCATGGAGAAGCAACGGTATCGTGCCAAGATGGAGCGACCGAGAATCAACTATATACCGAAAGGGCTGAGTGTGGACTATGAAGAGGAATACTCCAAATATCTGATGCAAGAAGTAAGCTTTGAGCCAAGAGACAATGATGACTTCACAGCTCAGCTACGTCTGCTGGAACGATGGCACAAGAAATCCATCCCACAAATATTGGAGAAGAACAGGCCCGATGCTGCGTATGCCATAGCCATGACGCTGTGCAAGCATATACCACTGCTCATCAACCGTGATGACATACAAGAACTGGTAGGCGAATACAAAAGACGTATCGGCAAACTGATATTCGACAGCTATCATGCCTTGGTTGAAACTGTCAAGGCATGGAACAATGAGGAGAAGCGGCAGGAGGTTTGTCGATTTATCACTGAGAATGCAGAACAATACCAACATTATCGAGGGATGAAGAAAAGGCTGATGGATTTGATGCCAGAGATGACTTTTGATGGTGAACCTGTGACAGTGGTTCGTGAGCCGTATGACTTCGAGATATAGAGCAATCGTTTATCAACAACATAAACTTCACTAACAATGAAACAGAACATGAAGAGAAAAGCACCTATACTTTTACCTGTGTTCACAACCAGTGTGCCTTTGGATTTTCCGCCAGAAGGCACGTTTGCGTTCAACAAGAAGCCCCATAAGCAGTTGGAGGTGACGGTGAGGATCAACGAGCACCAGTACTTCAACATGAACTTCCTGAACCATGACGGATATATCATGGCATGCTGTCGATGGGCGCATGTGCTGGACTTCACGGAGAATGGACTTGACCGCATACAGATGATGATCAAGCGTCATTTCCTGAAGAAATATCCTGTCATCAGCAGTCTGTATGGACAACATACTGATACGGCTGAGGACATCCACATCTCCACCATCGGCTTTGAAGGCAATCCAAAGGAATGGTATATCTCCATGCGCATCTATGGAGAAAAGTTTGATGACCTGCTGCATGGCAATCTGCTAATGAACGTGGCGTTTGCCTCTGCCGTGGGTAATCTGTGCATGGCAAGCGTGGACGTGTTCAAGGAAATCATGAAGAGTGATGCCAAGCAGCCGAAGATATTGCTGAAGGAGTTGACTGGTATCGACGAGATAGACAAGGACTTTGACTTCGGCAATTATCTGGATGCCAGGAATCCTGAGACAGGCGAGATTATATCGGCAGCGAGAGAAGACGGTAAGGCTTCGGGAGTGGAATTGCCTGAGGAAATAGAAATGCCACAGAATATGGAGATGTACCCTGTCAGTACCTATTTCTTATTCTTCACGGAAACGCTGAAAGACATGGACTTTGTCATATTCTGTAATGCCTTGTATTTTGAAATCTATGGCATGATGAGGAAGTTGAAGGAATATGGATTCTTTACTGAAGAAAAGATGGAAGAACTGGAGAAAACCGTTTCTATCTTGGGTGATAAGGTGATAGCAGGAGAAGATGCCGGTACTGAGCGACTGCGGATTACATCAACTGTATATCTGATAACGTCGAAGATGCGTACACCATTGTTGGAAGAGAAATTCCATGTCAAGGAGACAGAAGAAGGTAAGTTTGCCTTGGAACTGGATGGGTATATCAAGAAACTGATATGGCGAAAATGGGACACCACCTATCTGGAAGAGCGAATGAATCAAGAGGATGAGATCACAGCAAAGGTAGAAGCAGACCAAGCTGTTGTCAAGAAAAAAAGTGCAGAATGGAAAGATATTATGGAAGGAATGTCGTTCAATGCCTTTCTGTTGTTCCACAGCAAGATGAATGAACTGATGAAGACCAAGAAGGCAACACTCGTCAAGTATGGTTTCCTGGCACCAGAGATGCTGGATAACCATAAGCGCTATTGGGCAAGTTCCTACTATTGGCACAACAAGAAATATGATGAATATGAATATACGACGTTCAGAAAACAGACTGAAATCATCGTAACCATCTTCTATGAAGGTATTCTGAGAGGAACACAGTATGGAAATCATCCTAGAACAAAATATGCCTTGAAGATTCATAGCATCATCGAGGAATTGATGAATAAAGACTGGAGTAAAGTCAACGAGACTCTTAAATAATGAAGGAAATCAAGTTATTTGATTACCAAGAGGATATGAAGGAACGGATTGAGAAGGCGTTTTGCCTTCATCGGTCCGTGATGGCGCAAATGCCGACAGGTACGGGAAAAACGTACCTGTTGACGGCAGCTATAGACTCTTTTGTGAAGGATAATCCAAACACGAAGGTTTGGATTGTTGCCCATCGTAGGGAATTGGTTTCACAGGTTGAGGAAACCATTATGAAATTTTATTCTTACTCTTCGTCAAAAAACAAGTCACTATTGGTCTCTGTAAAAGCCATGTCAATACAATGGTTGTCTCGGCATTATGATGAGATTGAGGAAGAGCCAGGGATGATTGTTATTGACGAGGCACATCATGCGCTTGCCAAGACCTATAAGGAGATGTGGAAGAGATTCCCGAAAGCTAAGTTCTTAGGACTGACGGCTACGCCTTGTCGGTTGAACGGTAAGGGATTTATGGACTTGTTTGATGTGTTGGTGCAGTCGTGGAATATTCCAGAGTTTATCAGCAAAGGACGATTGGCGACCTACGACTTTGTGAGTATTAAGTCGGACGGTGTGACACAACGGCTTATAGATTCCTTGCAGAAGCGAGGGGCTGATGGTGACTATCAGAATAAGGAAATGGATATGCTGCTGAACAAGCGACCTTCCATCGAAAGGCTTTACCAAAGCTTTGAGGAGTATGGCAAGGATAGAAAGGGCATAGTGTATGCTATCAACATTTCTCATGCAAAGAAAATTATGGAGCTGTATCAAGAGCATGGCATCAAGGCGGTTGCCATTGACTCGAAGACTCCTGTAGCGGAAAGACAAGCAGATATTGAGGCCTTCAAAAAAGGCGAGATCCAAGTGTTGGTGAATGTTGATATTTTCTCGGAGGGCTTCGACTGCCCGGATGTGGAGTTTGTGCAGTTGGCTCGTCCTACACTCTCGCTTGCCAAGTATCTGCAGATGGTGGGACGTGGACTGCGTGTTGCCAAGGGGAAGAAGAACTGTGTGATTATTGATAACGTGGGATTGTATCGGGTATTCGGGTTGCCATCGCAAGTGTGGAACTGGAAGGCTACATTTGAAGGAAGATTGAAATACAGCAGAAAGAAGGAGACTCCGAAAGAAAGAGATTTCTTCTTGATGTATGGAAAGCAAGAAACGATGCCTGTTGGTCAAGATTCGGAAATGATGATAGTGATGAGCCATGAGGAACTGATGCAGGCGTTGCAGTATCGGGAGTTTGTTGATTGCAATGATGATTTTGCCATTGTCAAGCTGCCTGACGGAAAGATGACGGTAGTTAACAGACAAGGAGAACAGGTTCTGGAGCCTGGCAACTATTATGACATGAAGTTCTTGCGAGGGAATATCTTGTCCTATCGACCTCGCAGAAAAACAGTATGTTACTACGACCTCTTGGCGAGAGTTCTCATCGACGAGGACATTCACGCGAAGGATGCTCCCGAGGTAATCACCATAAATGAATGGGAGTTCGTCGTATATAATGGCCTCTTCAGGTCTCGTACCTACGAGAACTTTGCTTTACCTTATCGTCCTTTACAAAATGACCTGTTGAATCGTGGGTATTACTTGATATACCACAATGATTTTTCCGTAGGCAGTGGTTGCCAAGTATGGTACTATTATGAAGGTGGTGACGGCTTGATGCGTAAGGATTATACGGAGAGTAAGGATGTGTGCTTTTTGCGTAATGATTATGAGCATGTATATTGGCTATGTGCTAACCTGTATGGGCGAAATATTGTTGTCATGAACAGCAAGCAGGACTACTACTTGGTGGATTCAAATTTGAAGAAGACCTATATAGGGCGCAATAACCCCAAGAATGAGAATGAAGATTTGAAAGTTGTGATGCCTCGCCTTGGTAAGAAATACTATCATGAGATGATGTTGCAAAAGAAGGAAATGGAAGCAAGCGAGATGCTTCTTTTGCGTGAGAAGTCAGAGACAGGACATGTGGAATTGTATCAGGCAGGAAAGAAATGGGGTGTGAAGGTAGATGGTAAAGTTATCGTGCCACCCCTCTACCATAGTATAGCGCAACCTGTCGGTGCCTATTGTGCCTTTGAAGAAATTCCCAGACATTGGGGTATTATGACATTAAAAGGAAAAGTGATTGTTGATGCCAAATATGAGAAGGTGGAAATTCATGACAACGGAATCGCTATGGTAACAAACATCACGGGGAAAACACAGACAATCAATCTGAAATGACGAAGGATATTCAGCTTTTTGATTATCAGGAGGACATGGTGAAGAGAGTACAGGAGGCATTTAGACATCATGCCTCTGTGATGGTACAAATGCCGACTGGAACAGGGAAAACCCATGTGCTTGCAGCCATTGTGGGCTTGTTCCTGAAGAAGGAGGTATGGGTGGTGGCTCATCGCAGAGAACTCGTATCACAAATCAAAGACACGCTTGCAAGATTCTTTCCTGACTTGGATTCAGAGAAAATCCAAGTGACATCCATACAATGGTTGTCAAGACACTATCGGGAGATAAAGGAGAAGCCGAGTCTGATTGTGATTGACGAGGCACACCATGCATTGGCAGAGACATACGCTGAGGTGATGAACACCTATCCGAAAGCGAAGAAATTGGGACTGACGGCTACACCATACAGAATGAACGGCAAAGGGTTCACGGATTTGTTTGAGATGCTGTTATGTTCTTGGAACATGGAACGGTTTATTGCCGAAGGACGGTTGAGTCTGTATGACTATTACTCCATCAAGCCAGACAGTGCCGACCAACTACTTATTGATTCGTTGCAGAAGCGAGGAGTTGATGGTGACTATCAGCAGAAGGAGTTGAACAAGGTTCTGGATGTAAGACCGTCACTCGAAAGACTTTGTTTAACCATCAAGCAGTATGTACCAGGAAAGAAAGGCATCGTGTATGCCATAAGTATTCAGCATGCAGAGCATATTGCAGAGTACTATCGGGAGAATGGCATCAAGGCTGTTGCGATTTCGAGCAAGACTCCGCTTGCTGAACGAAAAGACATGATAGAACGGTTCAAATCTTCCTCGCTATCCTCTTCCATAAAATCTGCTTCAAATGCTTCCGAGGAGATTGAGGTACTGGTGAGCGTTGATTTATTCTCAGAAGGCTTCGACTGTCCTGATGTGGAGTTTATCCAACTGGCAAGACCTACGCTGTCATTGGCAAAGTATATGCAGATGGTAGGACGAGGACTGCGAGTAGCAGAGGGTAAGGAATACTGCATGATACTGGACAATGTGGGACTTTATAAGCGGTTCGGAGTGCCATCTGTGGATAGAGATTGGCAGAGTATGTTTGAAGGACGTACTTCTCTGGAAGATGTCCTGCAAGAGACGTGTATGCAAGTCAATAGTCACAACTGTAGGATGGACCTGGTGATGGATGGTGATGAGGAGATGATGAAAATCATCAATCATGAGCGTCAGCAGCAGATGATTATGGACACCTATGGCTATAGCTTGATGGAGAACGACAAAGGGTTGTTGGGCATCAAAGACAATGACGGCAATGTGATATTGGATTGCATATATAAGAAGATAGAAGTGACCAATGATGGCTTTGCCTATTGCTATATAAGAAAGAAAGTAGGTAGGAAGGAATGGATTGACTTGCGGAACAGGTTGTGGTTTGCCAATAAGCCACAAAGTGTGAAGCTGATGGGCATCGATTTCAGTACAGAGGATGGCAAAAAGTTGTACCCTCGCATCCTATCGAAGTATATTGATGAAAAGACCTATCTGACGGTGAAAACCTTGGAACTACAAGTAGGAACAGGACTAAGCTGGAAGCATAGGTTTATTCCTTGGGACGAGCCGAACAAGGTGTATATGTACAAAGAAGGAGAAGGCAACGCACGACTGTATGTTGATGAGAACGAACAATATTTTGTACAGAAGAACATAGGCTGTCAACTGGAGAAAGTAGATTCACGTGAGAAGTTGGCTGAGTTTGCTAAAAAAGACAAAGAAGAAAGAAAGGAAGGCTTAGAAAAGCTTAAGAATTCATATAAACTTTATGAATATTATCCTGTCGATAACTTCTTTCCTATCAAGAAATATCTTGGAACAGCGAAAGATAATATAAGAATCGAGAAAGACGGCATTTGGCATGTGGATGATGCACAGAGTAATGAAAGCTTTTGGGTTGACCCTATCACACATAGGAAACATTATACAAGACCAGTCCTGTTCAATCGTGGTTATCTGAACATCTTGAAAGAAGGCGACTGGTGTTATGTGAGAAATATCCCTGGACTCATGAACAGACCATTAAGGCAATGGGAAATTGTGGCAGATGACAATATCTGTGTCATCAATAATACGTATCTGATAGAGAAAAGTGAGACTGATCAATGGTATAAGATATGCAGGAGAACAGATGACTTCACTTACTTTTCTGTTTTGGCATGCTATTATGAAAGTGAACTCATCATGGATGATACGGAGATCCAAATCACCCAATTGGATGGCGAGGGCTTGAAAATGACCCAAGAAGGAATGCCTTATACACCAATTGTGATAAAAACACGTAAAAGAAGAAGGTGGTAGTGACGAAAACAGACCGATGTGAACAAGATTTCATGTCGGTCTGTTTTACGTTTATGTTCTTTGTTTTACATATTTATTTGACATATTAACACAAATAACCTTAAAAAGAAAGGTGGTAAGACTTGTTTGTCAAAGAAAAACTTTATATTTGCAGATTATTTAAGTATAAATTATGGCGATGTTACAAAGACAAACATATATAAATGATATTTTGAACAGACTGTCAGGCTTAGCAAGCAGTGTAAAATTACATGGTTTGCTAAACCTGTTGGATTTGCATGTCATATCAGAAGACTTCTATGTAGGTCTTTTGAATCTTATATATGGATGGAAACTTCGCAATGCAAATAGTTTGCAACAAAATGCACCAGGAATTGATTTGGTTGATGATTCCAATCGTATATTGGTACAAGTGACAGCTACAAGTACCAAAGGAAAAATCGATCATTCTTTGAAAGAGATTCCAGAGAAATATACTGGTTATCATTTTTATTTTGTGCCAATAGTTATCGACGCAAAAAAGCAGCGAAAGCATAAATACAACCCACCTCATGAGGTTGTGTTTAATCCGGAAACTGATATTTTGGATATTCATTTCATTGCGGATAGAATAAAGGAAATGCCGAATATTGAGGACATCAGAACAATAGCAATGTTCATAAAAAACAACATTAAAAATGATGTTCCCGATACTACACAGTTAACTTCTGGGCTAAACTACATCATTAGTCAGTTAGCAGAAGATGATTTAAACGAATGTGATTTTGATATGACTGAATTTGAAATAGAGGCAAAAATAAGTTTCAACAATTTGTCTATATATGCAAAAGACGCCATAGACCAATATAAAATTTATTATATCAATGTACAGGAAATCTACAGCGAATATGCTAGGCAAGGAAAAACCAAAAGTATGGCTGTGCTGCAGAAATTGCATAGGATATATGTTGGGTTGAAATCACAAGCAAGTGGCGATGCTTTGTTCATTGCAATTAAAAATGAAATCATTAATCAAATAGGTAATAAAAATAATAATTTATCACAAGAACAATTGGAAATGTGTGTTGAAATGTTGATGGTACACGCATTTATGGAATGTAAAATATTTGAAAAGCCGATATAGTTATGCTTCTACCAGATAATATGAGACCAGAAAATTGCATCTATTACAATGGTGCTATTGTACTAAAGGTGCTGCAGACAGAAAAGAAAATTTCTGTCGTGGACTTGTATTGTCGTCTTCGAGAACAGTATAGAATGAGTTTTGCTATCTTGCAACTCTGTATAGATTGGCTTTACTTAATAGATTGTGTCATTGTTAAAAATGGGGAGGTTGAGCTATGTTCATAAAATCACTTATCATAGAATCAAAAGAAGGTCTTATCAGAAGGTTAGACTTTCATCAAGGTCTTAATTTGATAGTCGACGAAACCCCAGACACAAATACAGAGACTGGAAATAACGTTGGCAAAACAACCATACTCAGACTTATTGACATCTGTTTGGGTAAGGAAGCTCGAACGATATATATAAGTCCTGAAGATAGGCGTGTCGTCAATGAAGAAGTAAAGACATTCTTGATAGAGAATGAAGTGGTGATAACTTTAATTTTGGTTAGCGACTGGACTACCACTGCCAAAGAAGTTCGCATAAGAAGAAACTTTCTCTTACGCAAGAACTCTATTCAAGAAATAAATGGAGAGAATTATTCAAACGAAAATGAATTTAAGAAAGCTCTTCAGTATGCTATCATGGGCGTGGAGACCAACAAGCCAACATTTAGACAATTGGTTGCACATAATGTAAGATATACAAATGCTGCAGTCAATCATACCTTGCATTGGCTTGAAGGTACAACTTCTGATGCTGTTTATGAAACTCTGCACCTATATATGTTGGGGTTGAACTATACTGATGCGGAAGAACGTCAACAATTACTTCAGAAGCAGAAAACAGAAGAAAGTTTCAGAAAGAAACTCGTAAAAGAAAAAAGCCGTAATACTTTAGCTTCAGAATTAGGTATTGTCAAATCAGAAATAGAAGAATTGGAGCATATCAAGAAACAGATGCACTTAAACCCTGACTTTGACAACGACATGGCTGAGTTATCTGACTTGAAATATAAAATAACAGTGCTTTCTTCTCAACTTAATTCATTGAAGTTGCGCCATGATATAATGGAAGAAGCCAAAGAGGAGATTCTTAGCAACAAGTCGAATATCGATGTAGACACATTAAAAACAGTATATAATCAGGCAAAGAAATTTGTTCCAACCCTGCATCACACTTTCGAAGATTTGCTTAAGCATCATAATAGTATGCTTGTGAAAAAAGCAGATTTTATAGCAAGTGAGTTGCCTGAGTTAAAGAAGAAGATAGAAGCATTGGACTCAGAGATTAGAACTTTGCATGCATCGGAAAAAACTCTTAGTGATAAGTTGTTGCAATCATCGTACTATACAGACTATGAAAGTCTGATAGCAGACCTTACTCAAAAGCATGAGAGATTGGGTGCATTAAAGCAGCAGATTGATCAAATCGATAAAGTAGAAGAGAGGATAGATTCTCTAAACAAACAGATTGAAAGTATAGACAATTCTCTGTTTAGTGATGGGTTCAAGCAAAAGGTACAAGCTCAATTGGATAAGCTGAACAACTATCTTGCCAAAATATCACAGTTGCTTTATGCGGAACAATATGGTATGGTGTACGAAACAGAAACAAAGAATAAAAATGAAATCTATAAATTCAATATAGAAAGATTTGATGCCGACACCATAAACTTCAGTTCAGGAAAGAAGCAAGGAGAAATTGTTTGCTTTGATATGGCATATATCTTATTCGCAGACAAAGAGCATATACCATGTTTGCATTTTGGATTGTATGACAAAAAAGAATTGGTACATGGCAACCAACTCTTGGGTACAGCAAAATTCGTTGAGGAATATCACAACTTGCAGTTCGTCGCCTCTATTTTATCCGACAAACTTCCAAAAGAGTTGAAAGACGATAGATATATAGTAGTGAAACTAAGCCAAAACGATAAACTTTTTAAGTTTTAGCAAGTGAGTTTGACCAAGAAACAGACCGATGTGGGCAAGAGTTCATGTCGGTCTGTTTTCGTTATAACGGAGAACTATTAGCGTTGAAAAGGATGGTAGGATTGAAACTCTTGCCATCCTTTTTGCATGTAAGGTGGAGATGACTGCCAGTACTACGACCGGTATTGCCAGTGACACCAACAATGATACCGGGAAACACCCTTTCACCTTTACGGACTATGATTGAGGACAAATGGCAATAGCTGACATGATAATTGCCATGCCTCAATGTAACATAGTTGCCAGAACGATTGTCATACCCTACCTTTTCGACAAAACCATCCATCATGGCATAGGCAGGTTCGTTCTTCGCACGAAGATCCAAACCATTGTGCCATGATTGTTTTCCTGTGAAAGGGTCACAGCGATAGCCATAAGGACTGGTGACCTTGATAGATTTCAGTGGATAAGTGATGCTTGAATAGCTGCTTATCCACTGTTTTTGTTTGTTATCCACAGAGTCTGTTTCCTGTTGTGGTAGATTTACAGTGACGGAATCTACCTGATTGTTTGCAGGAGGCAGAAGCTTTTCCTCAACTTTCTTGACTTTGTAACGGCATACGTTGTCTCTGACGGTATTGAACTGCGCCTTTGCACTCGATACCGCCAGACAACTTATTACCCATAATGCCACTATTTTCCATTTCATGGTGCAAAGTTAGGGAAAGATATCAAGAGTGATTGTCGATGCTATAAAAGTATAACATAAAATAAGATTAAAGTATGATTGAGAGTATGAAATGATGATGTAATCATAATAAAACGGAAAAGATTGGGCAGAGGAGCGTAGGCTTTCTTGTATTCATTACTCTTGGGCTATCTTTGCATGGCTATATGCAAAGTATCATTCAAAATATAATCAGAATATGAAAAGAAACTCATTTGAAGAAAGTGAAGTGCCATATCAGACACTCGCTAAGTTTGGACTCACCCATGAGATGATTGAAGACCTTCCGATACATGCCTTGGATGACATCAGCAATGGTCGACCATCGCCAGTACTGCCTGTTAGCATGGAGGTAAGCGAGGGTTACAGTATCAAGAGCAGAACCCGATTCGCCTTGGTAAGAATGGCAGACGGAAACGTGGATGTGATGTTCTATCCTGTGTTGAAGTATGCCCCATTGGACAAATTCACCAAGGGGCAGCAGGAACTGTTGAAGCAGGGTAAGGCTGTGGTGGCAGATGTGGATATGCCAGATGGCGCACATGTCAAGGCATTCGTGCAGATTGACGGAGAGACCAACCAAGTGATGGCTGTGCCGACACCTGTGATTGGTAGAAACTTGCAGGTGCTATCTGACGAACTCAGTCTTGGAGGAACGGAGCTAAAGAGCATCCAAAATGGCGAGGCACTGACATTTGCCGTAGAAGACGAACCTGTGACCGTAGGCATCGACCTGAAGAGCGATACTGGCATCCGCTTCGCCAACGGTGATGGTGAACAGTGGCGCAAGGAGGGCAAGCGAGAGTGGGACAAATACACCTTCGGCATCTATGGCTGTTGGGTAATGGATGATGACGGTAATCTTGACTATGTTCCAGAGGAGGAATATACCGAAGAACTGTGGAATGAGCAGAAAAAAACAGCAGGAAGACATGCTTCTGCCGTTGCAAGAAAGTAAAGTGAAACATCAAACTTAGGGAAGAAATGAGAAAAGGACCTTATTATACAGAAGACATTCTCGTAGAGAAGATGCAGAGCGGCGAATACGGTTGGCTTGATTATGTGAACCATTTCAGTGAGGAATGGCAGAACGAGTATGAGGAATACTGCAAGGAACACGCCCTGTGCATCGGCAACGAGAGTGCGGAACAGTTTGTGAAGTACAAAGACGAACTGTTGGAACAAGGAATGGAAACAGAGAACGCTTAATACAATCATGCTATGGCGATAAGAAAGAACTTGAATCCAAGGCAGATGGACTTGCAGCCAGAGATGCGTGATATCCTGATGCGCAATGGTATGCAAGCCCATATCATAGCCAATGGTGATGGTTATCAGTTAGCGGTACAGGGACATGACTCCCCACTTCTGACCTATAACCTCACCGAGAAACAGATGTTGGTATTGACCGATTGGGGAACCAACTCTGCCAACAAGAAGGCGTACAATGTCTTTACCAGCATCATCGGCAAAGACTTCTATATGCCGAGAAACCTTGTCCATGCAAGAAATGCCAATAGAAGAGTGGCTATGGGTCTGCATGGATATAGGATTGGTACTGGAGAATACGGACGGTTAGGATGGAGTCCAGAGTTTTTAGGTTGGACACCGAGAATGCAGGACGGCTATCATCTACGCAGAGTCGGAGGACAGATGTTCTATGCAGGAGCACCAATGGTAGCGGAAAGACCAGACAGAAGGCTGAAACCTGGTGAGTTAACCTCTGGAGGTTATGGCTTTTACTATAAAGGACAGCAACAAGTAGCACCACAAGCAGATGTATTACAAAACCTGCAAGCCGTGATGACACCTGTAGAAACACGTCCAAGAAGTCAAGAGCCTGCCAAACCCTACAAGGAACTGATAAGCTCACCTGTATATTTCTCCAACGATCAATGGCAGGAATGCCTGTCTTCACACGGTATCATCATCGATGAGAAGGCAAAGACACTCACCATCCAATCAGAAAGCACCAAAAGTGATATGGTGTATGACTTGACCGACGATGAATTGAAGGCATTGACCAACAATTCTGTCAAGCAAGTATCTGTAGCCAAACGACTGGATATATTGAATAATGTCATCAAGGACGATTTCACCGACAAGATAACGATGGATATGCTCAACAGCAAGGAGCGCATCCATATCGGTTTGCGTCCAGAGGTGCAGCAGGAGTTGGACGGCAAGATGCAGTTGCAATCTACCGTTGAGCCACTGCAAGTGCAGCAAGAACCTATGAACAATAAAGTAGGTATTGTGGATGGGCAGGACTTGGACGAGAGCAAGGGGTGGTTCCGTGAAGGCAAGCATGGCAGAGAAGTAACTGTTGGTGAGATACAAGTGGAGCCAGCGGAGCAGGAAGGCAAGTACCGCATGACCGCCATAATCAACGGAGAACGAGTAAGCCATGAGATAACGCAGAAGCAGTATGACAAGTTCATGGCAGTGGATGACTACCATCGCATGAAACTTTTTTCCAAGATATTCGGTGAGGTTGATATGAAAGACCGCACCAGTTTGGGAACCAAGATTGGAGCTGCACTGTTAGCAGGATTGGGTGTTGCTGCCGAAGTAGGCAGTGAGCTACATCGTCCACATGGCGCACCTGTAGTGATAGTTGACCACCATCATGGTGCAGCACCTGCGCAACCTCGTCCCTACTTCAAGCCAGGAGTAGATACGCCAATGGATGTGGCGGCGAGAAACTTTGAGGCTGCCATGAACCAAGAAGTATTGCATCCTCACATGGGGAAAGGACTATAACGGAATACGCTTATGGCAAACAACGAACTGACATATAATGATTTCTTACAGCGTCTGAACATACAGGAGCTGCTGGTGGACGCAGGCTATCAGTTGAACAAACGAGATGGCTTGCGCTATCCGTCGTATGTAAAGGTGGACAGTCATGGACAGCGAGTGAGAGGCGACAAGTTTATTGTCACAGGCAATGGCAAGTGCTGTTTTCAGCCACCAGAACAGAAAAACTATAATGTGATAGGTTTCATCAAGGAGCATCCGACGCTGTTTGACGACTATAAGCCAGGGATGTCATTGGACAGACTGGTGAATGTGGTATGCAACAGACTGTTGAACAATCCCATTGACGTGCGTGAAAGCAGAGTGGCAGAACCCAAGCGAGATGCCACGCCCTTCAACCTGTCAGACTATGACATCTTGCGTTTCAACCCAAGGGAAAAGGACACCCAACGGAAACACTATCCTTATTTCAAGGAAAGAGGCATCAACATGGGGACCCAGTTCGCCTTTCACAAGCATTTCTTCTTGGCGACCAAGCGTCGAAATGACGGATTGAGCTTTGCCAATCTCGCCTTTCCACTATCCTTGCCGTCCAAGCCGGACAGCATCGTTGGATTGGAAGAGCGAGGCAGACCGAGACGAGAGGACGGCAAGGCATACAAGGGCAAGGCGGAAGGAAGCAACAGCAGTGAAGGATTGTGGATAGCCAACCTGACAGGTAAGCCATTGAAAGAAGCCACAAATATTCTATGGTTCGAGAGTGCCTACGATGCTATGGCAGAGTACCAAATCAATCCAGTGAAGAACGTGTATGTCTCGACCGGAGGTACACCGACAAAGGGGCAAATAAAGGGAATGCTGGAAGAGACCCGACAAGCGAACCATTATTTGGGCTTTGACAAAGACGAGGCAGGACGTGGCTTTGTGAAGAACTTCAAAGCAATCGCTAAGGAAATGGGATTTACAGACTTCACGGTGCAAGCCTTTCATCCTTTGGGACAATACAAAGACTGGAACGATGCCTTGCTTGGCAAACGAGACCAACGGTTGATAGACCAAGGAGAGATAGACTTCGACTATTTCGAGTTCGCCAAGGCGCAAGAGGCTGAGAGGCAACAAGAGCAAGCCAAACAGAAGGAAAAAGAGGAACAGACATCGGGCTTCCGCAGATGAAGCATGGTGTCATTATCAAAAAGGAGAACTATGCAGCAGACATATCGGTATAGAAACATCATCATCAAGCCCCATTGGATGCAGTTCGTTATTAACGAGCTGCACTTGCTTGTGCTTATAAGCGTAGGCTTTGTATATGCAGGTATTGATGATGCCGTTCTCTCCACTTTGGTGTTTGTCCTCTCGCTCTTGCTTTCCCTATGTTTGGCATATCGAATGGTCTATCTATGCAGGATGCGGTACATCATCAGTAACGAACAATTAGTGTTTGAGCATGGCGTGTTTCATCGTGAAGTAGATTATCAGGAACTATACCGTGTGGTGGATTTCAACGAAAGTCAAACTTTCATGCAGCAACTATTCCGATTGAAAACCGTGTGCATATATTCTGGAGACAGAACGACACCAAGGCTTGACATTATCGGAGTACCGATGAAGGAAAACTTGGTAACAACTATCAGAGAACGAGTAGAAACCAGCAAACGCAGGAGGAGCATCTATGAGATTACAAATAGGTAAGATATGGTTGATGGCAATTATCGGCATAGTAACGGCATCGGAAGCCAAGGCACAATTGGTGTCATCCAATCCCTTGGAATGGATGGCATTGGCAGAAGGCAATGAACTTATCAACAGTGAGATTGAAAAGCAAATCAACGGACAGACCAAGACGGCGTTGTTGCAGAATACAATGGCTGCTGAGTTTAACCAGATACACAAATGGGAGAAGAAATACAACAGCTACTTGAAATCAGTGAACGGCTATGCCTCTTCGCTGAAAGCATGTACCCATCTGTATGATGATGGCGTGAAGATTTTCATCACGCTCGCCAAGTTGAAGGCAGCTATTGCCAATAATCCACAGGGCATTGTGGCAAGCATGAGTATGAATAACCTGTATATCGAGACGGCAACGGAATTGGTATCGGTTTTCAATCTATTGAACGATGCCGTGGCGAATGGTGGCACAGAGAATATGCTGACAGGAGCAGACCGCTCCAAGACCTTGTGGGCATTAAACGACAAACTATCTGCTTTCCAAAAGAAGCTCAACAAACTGTATCTGAGCATCCGCTACTATACAATGAGTGATGTGTGGAACAATGTCACGGCAGGGATGATAGACAGAAGTAATGGTGAGATTGCTATGCAAGCATTGGGGCGGTGGCGGAGAGCTGCCAAAGTCAGTACACCATAATAATATAAAAACATTTGAGTATGAGAACATGGATATTTTGCTTTGGCATAATGTTGCTTTCCGTCTGCAAGGTGCAAGCCCAAAACGACCCTGTGTTGGCAGGAATGATATGCGCATATACAGACAAGGCTGAAAAGGAGTTGAAGAACCAGGAGAAGGTGATGCTGATGCAGACCACTGGTCATATATGGTTGAAAGAGGAAGTGGAAGGAACCACCAATCTGCAACGAGAGTTCAACAACTACTTGGACTCGTTTCGCTCCATCGTGGTGTATGCTGCACAGGTATATGGCTTCTATCACGAGATAGACCGACTGGTGGATAACTTGGGAGGATTCACCAAACAACTGGATAAACATCCGAGCAATGCCCTTGCTGTGGCACTGTCAGCCAAGCACAACAAGATCTATCGGGAGTTGATTATGGGCAGCGTGGAGATAGTAAATGACATCAGGCTTGTATGCTTGTCGGGCAACAAGATGACTGAGAAAGAACGAGTGGAAATCGTTTTCGGCATCCGCCCCAAGCTGAAGGTAATGAACAAAAAGCTGCAACGGCTGACCAAGGCGGTGAAGTACACCTCGATGGCGGACATCTGGGCAGAGATAGAGGAAGGTAGCCACGACAAGGCAGACAAGAAAACCATCGTGAAGGACTGCATGAACAGATGGAAGCGAAACGGAAAGATCAAATAACAATGAAAAGATACGACTATGGGTATATGGGCAAAGATAGCAAAGTATGGTGGCAGTGCCTTGAAAGGTGCGGGTAGTGTCGCCAAGCAAGGACTGAAATCTGCAAGCAATACGGCTGTGCATCCCACCCAAGCACTAAAAGGCGCAGGAAGTGCAATGAAAACAGCCGCCGTGGGCAGCGCAGCAGGATATGTGGCATGGCAGAACCTTGTCAACGACAAGAGCATGGTGGAGATAGCCAGTGACGTGGTGGTCGGAAAAGACACCACAGAGAAAATATCCGAAGCCGTGGAAGATGTAAAAGGATTGAAGAACAAAGCAGGGGAAGCCGTGGATGCGGTGAATGGTGCCATGGGCGACATCAACAGCAAGTGGAGCGGTATGAGTAACTTCTTCCGTGGCATCTTCGGAGGCAACGGACTGGAGATGTTCGGCAATTTCTTCAAGAACTTAGGGAAAGGAAACGTGTCTGGACTGAGTCTTGCAGGACTGGTGACAGCAGCGTTTCTCACCTTCGGACGTTTCGGATGGCTTGGCAAGATAGCAGGAGCCATACTCGGCATGATGCTTATCGGCAACAATTCCAATATCAAGAACATTGTCAGTGGTGATGGCGGTCAAGGAAGAAATGTGAACGAAGCAGAAACGACCGTACGCAGTGGCGGCATGAAACGATAAACATAAAAACAACAACATGAGATATACAGAAGAAATGATGCTGCAATCAAAAAGCGGCTTTTGCATGCCCTTTGAGGAGCGAGGCAAGGATGTGGAACTGACACTTGGCTATGGAAAACAGAAACATCCTGTAACAGGAGACGTATTTTTCCACCACGGACTCGACTTCGAGGCAAACCACTATCTGCTGTCAGCCTTGGCAAGCGGAACGGTATCGGGCATTGGCAATGATGCGACACACGGCATCTACCAAGTGATACGCTACGGCAAGTATGAAGTGACCTATTCCCATCTTGCCAACGTGTTCGTGAACTTCGGACAAACCGTGAAGGCAGGAAACATCGTGGCATTGAGCGGTGACAGGCTGCATTTCGAGGTAAAGTTTGACGGCAAGGAAATCAATCCGATTGATTTCCTAACAATGCTATATGGTAATGTGAAGGCAATGGAACAGACCGGTAAGACTGGTTTTCCTGAGTTTGAGACCTACGACATGAATATAGCCACACAGTATGACAAAGATCAGAAAGAGATAGAAGAACTGATGCTACGCTTCATGCCATCGTATATGGAAGACCTGTATAAAGGTATGTATGTGACACCGCAACATGCAGAGCAGTCGCTGAGAAACATTTTTTCGCTATCTGCAGCGAAACACTATTTCTATGAAGCTATGCCATCCATCAGCAATCCGTTAGGCATCGGGCAAAGAGCCATGCCATTGGCTTGTAAAGTGCAGAACCTGCTGATAGCAGATTTCTTGAACTATCTGGCATTGCGGCATGGCATCTATCTGTCCACATTGAGCGAAGTTCTAAAAAAAAACTCCATGACGAAGCCATAAGGACGAGTGGCATCATCGACCCGCTTGCTGAACTGGACATCGATGTGCAGAGCTTTGACATTCCAAGGTTGGTGAGCGTCTATCCCGACCGTGCAGGAGTGAGATGGTGGACAAAGGCGTGGTTCAATAACCGAGAGGAAGGAGAATGCTCCGTGGAGATAGAACTACAACAAGCCATTCTCTTCATCCATGACAGAATAGAGAAAGACGCTTGGCTGGAGGAATACTTTCCAAAGCAGATGGAAGTGTATCACCAAGCCATCGAGCAGACAAGAGAACAGATATTAGGTCAACTAAACGTAACGCTATAATGAGTACTATCAAGAACCCGAAACGCTTTGCAGAACTGGAGTATTGCCTTCAAGGATATTTTGACGGCAAGCTGGCACCTGTGATGAAACAGGTGCGAGATGACTTGACGCACAAGCAACTGGAGGAAAGAGGCAGGTACCAGAGCAGTTTGGCAGGAGTGCTTGCTTCTGCCAATCCGTATGCCGACAACACGGACTTTGTGCTGAAACAGACAGGCAAATGGAACAGCAAAACCACAGAGGACTATCTGGCGATGTGCAACCAGAAGATATGGAAGGACAAAAACATCGTGAAGGATTTGGCTCTTCTTGCTGGCGAGTGGCGCAATGCCGTGGTGAAGGAAATTGGACGAAGCAAATATGACGCTTTGTCGAAAGCCTGTGGCGAGGATTTGGCATACGCATACGTTGCACAAAGGATGGAAGACCTGATGATTGGGAAGCTCGTCAAGGACAATACACCCAAATCAACGGTGGACTACATCTTGCGAAAGGCAGCACAAAACAGCATCTGGGGACTGCAAGAAGAACTGATGAAGTCACCATTGACGGCAGAGATAGAAGCTCGTGGCGAGAAAGCCTACAAACCAAGCAAGACGGAGAAGTTTGCAGGAAGGGCTACCGTCTCGGTAGTGGATGCCGTGACCATGGGCGGTATCGGTAGTTGGAAGTCATTGGCAACCTTGGTGGGGAGCGACATGGCATTGGGCTATATCCTCGATTCCAAGAAGGGAAACGGCGAACAGCGGAAAGAGCAAGCCATGGAATTGAGCATCAGCAAGGGCTTATTCGGACAGAACGGCAATGCCTTCACTGGTTTTCGCTCACAAGCCAAGAAAGTGAATGCCACCGACAATGGCTATGTCAAGACGCTCAACAGCAAACTCCATAATAAGATACATATCCCACAAAAAGCATTTACGCCTATGACATGGACAGATAACAGTTTTAAGTTTCCTTTCCAAAAAGAGCAAGAGAAACGGAACGATCCGAAATACAAGAATGTACCGCTGATAGTGGCACCCGGCAAGGAAGATGCCTATCTGGAAGAGAAAGCCAAGCACGATGCAGCCAAGGTTGCAGAAGCTGAGCGTATCATCAAAGAAAGAAATGAGACAGAGGCCCTACAAGAAGATGCAGAACAGCAACAATCGGAAGATACGCAGCAGGAACAGCCAGAGCGTGACAACAGCAACGGATGGGAAGGACTGTTGAAGAACTTCGGACTGAATGGTTTCAGCGACATCGGCAATAATCTCGGCTATGTGATAGCCATGTTGCCCGACATCCTTGTTGGACTGTTCACTGGCAAGACGCAATCATTAGGCTTGAAGGACAATATGATGCCGATAGCCGCCATCCTTGCAGGAATGTTCGTGAAGAATCCACTATTGAAGATGACACTCATCGGTATGGGCGGTGCTAATCTGCTGAACAAGGCAGGACATGAAGCATTGGCAAACAAACGGGAAAGCAATGATGGAAATGCTGTATCATACGATAATACAACATCACAAGCAGTGCAATATAAGTCCTATCCAGACGAACCGTTGAATCCCCGAATAGCCAACCCTGTGCTGCAAGGCAATTGCTTGGTGGCAACCATCGACCGAGTACCATACACCATCCAACTGCCAGAGCATGTGGTTGGAGCATATCAAGCAGGAGCCTTACCACTCAACACCCTTGCCAATGCCGTGCTTGCCAAGAGTGACAAAATGAGACAGATGGCAGAACGCAACTATGGCGAGCAAGAAGTGAGAAGTGTGAGAAACGAGGCGATGGAAAACGCAGAGCAGCGAGAAGTTATTCAACGTTCAAGATAATAAAAGAAAACGTAAAACAATCATACAATGAAAGAGAAAAGTCCACAAGAGAAGAATGCGGCAGAGCGTCAAGTGTCACTGATTACCGAGGCCCTGTCGAAAGCAGCCGACAACAAGGGTGTCTGGCTGAATGAGCAAGGAAAGCAATATCCACGGTTTTACCCAAAGGGAGCGGCAGTGAGTCCGTTCAATGCCCTCGTGATGGGATTGAACTCCGACAAGAACGGATTTTCTACAAATCTTTACACGTTATTTAGCGAAGCCAAGAAGCGAGACGAGTCTGTGATGGCGCATGAGAGAGGTGTGCCGTTCAACTGGTATGCGTGGAACAAGTATGTGAACCGACATAATCCGGAAGACATCATCAGCAGAAAGGACTACCAGGAATTGTCGGCAACCGATCAGACACAGTACAAGGGCATACATAATCGGGAAATACGAGTGCTGTTTAACATCGACCAGACCATGCTGCCACTGAAAGACAAGGAGAAATATGAAGATGTGGTGAAGGCGAATGTCGGTGCGAATGAAGACAAGGCATTGCGTAGCCAAGTAAATGACTTCATCCAGAAGATGAAGGAAAACCTGATGGCGGTGCGCAAAGACGGAAGCGGAGTGGCACACTATGACACAGAAAAAGATGCTGTGTATATGCCAAAGCAAGAAAACTTTGAGCATTATAGCGATTATGTGCAGGAAATGCTGCGCCAAGTGGTGAGTGCTACAGGACATCAACAGCGACTGGCAAGGGAGGGCATGGTGATGAAAAACGGCATTGCGCCATCGGAGGATGCCGTGAAGCAAGAGAAACTGGTTGTGGAACTGGCTTCGGGCATCAAGATGATGGAAATGGGTATGCCAGCCAAGATTTCCAAGGAGAATATGGGACTGGTGGACTACTGGAACCGCGAATTGAAGGAAAATCCATGTCTGATAGATGCCATAGAGAGTGATGTGAACAATGCCTTGGACGTTATTCGCAAGGCAGAGCGTGGCGAGAAAATAGAATATTCATCCTTGAAGAACGAGCTGCAGACCACCGAGATGCAAGCGCAGATGCCCAAGCATTACTTTGTAGCTGATGAGATAGCCAAGCATCCTGATAGCGAACAGAAATTTGTGGTGATTGTAAGAGACAAGGAAAACAAGAGTGCCGATGTGGTGTTGCCAGCAGGAGCATCATTGGAAGTGAACAACGAGGTGTCGGGCATGAGCAAGCAGCGCATCGAACATGCCTTACAGAAGGAAGGTTTTCAGTCTGTCAAGTTCTATAATCCCGATGGCGCTTTGGGCTACCATCCTGATGACAGCTATTTTGCAGGAAAGGACATCACTGTGGCAAGATTGAAGAACTGGCAACTGGAAGACATATCCAAGATAGACGTGAGTGATGCCGTGAGCCAGAGCAAGCAAGTGGGCTTCGACCGCATACAGATGGTGCAGGATGACAACAAGCGTTGGGCGATGTATATCAAGCCCGAAGGACAGAAGGCTTTTTCCATCTATCCCGACAAGGCGGACTTAAACCGCTTCTTCACCACGCTGAAACAGGCGCAGGACACGATGGACAGTCTGAGAGTGGAACTGGCACAGAAATACTATGCGATGGCAGAGACAAAGCCTGACCTGAAGGTGGACTTGTTCGGCAGCGGTCAGCACAACGAGGTGGACATGAACCGCATACAGAAAGTGAACGTGTTCAAGGCAAAGAACGATGTCATTCTGTGTGCAGCCACCATTGATGGCGCAGACAAGTTGCAGCCTCGTGTGGTATCGCCAAGCCAATGGCAACGGATGTGGATTGCCGAAGACAAAAACGAGTATAAGAAACATCTTGCAGCAACCTTGTTTGCTGACATCCTGCAGAAAGGACAGACACAAGAGCAGACTGCATCTGAAAAGCAAGTTGATGAAACCGAGGTGAAGCAAGAAACGCAAGTCTCCACCGATAAGAATGAGGAAGAACATCGAGAGTATCACGAGGAAGAGAATAAGCAAGCATCTTCTGAGGAAAAGACAGATATTAGGGAAGAGAAGGATGCGACTGTTCAAAGAGATAATAACGCTACTGTGGAAAAGAAGGAAGAAACAAAGGGTAAGCAGAAGGAAGAGACCAAGGACTCTCCCATCATGAAGCAATGGAAGGAGTTGAAAGCCAAGCATCCAGATGCTTTGCTGCTGTTTCGTGTAGGTGATTTTTATGAGATGTATGAACAGGATGCCAAGCGAGGAGCGGAAGTGTTGGGGATTACATTGACAAAGAGAAACACCCAAGCAGGTCCCTACATGGCTGGCTTTCCACATCATGCCTTGGACACCTATCTGCCCAAGCTTATCCGAGCTGGAGAACGAGTGGCTATCTGTGACCAGTTGGAGGCGCCCAAGCAGAAGCAAGAGGAGCAAAATACTGAGGAACAGCAGCGTTCTGGCGGTATGAAACGATAATAATGAGGATATAAAGACATGAGCAAGAATCAGCAATATGCAGAAAGATATGCTGCCGAGGCGATGGAACAAATGAAGCGATATGGCATCCCTGCTTCCGTCACCTTGGCGCAAGGCATCTTAGAAAGCCGTAATGGACAGAGTGAACTGTCGCAGTTGGGCAACAACCATTTTGGCGTGAAGGCTTCGAAAAGTTGGCTGAAGAACGGTGGCGACTATCTTGTCTACACCGATGACAAACCGAATGAGAAGTTCTGCAAGTATGCCACGGTGGGTGACTCATACGAACACCATTCCAAGATATTGAAGAACAACAGCCGCTACAGCCAATGTTTCAAACTCTCTCCCGACGACTACAAGGGATGGACAAAAGGTATTGAGCGAGGCGGTTATGCCACCAATGGAGGATATGCTGCCAGTTTGCAAAAGATTATCGAGATTAATGGATTACAGAAGTATGACCAACAGGTGATGCAAGAAATGAGGGCTGAGGGCAAGAAGTTCGGCGTAGAACAGAATGCAAGGACTTCAGCAACGGTATCGTCTTCGGTATCGACATCCAATAATGACGAAAAGAAGCAAACAGCATCTCAAACAACCAACGACAAATACTCATTCCCTGTGAAAAGGGACGAGTTCTTGTTTGTCACTTCTCCATTCGGTATGCGTCAAGACCCTATGGACAAAAGCAAACAGCAGATGCACAAGGGCATTGACATCAGAGCCAAGCATGATGATGTGTTGGCAACCGAGAATGGTGGCAAGGTGGTAGCTGTGAACCACAATGCCAATACTGGCGGTGGCAAGTCTGTGACAGTGGAATACGCAAGATCGGATGGAAGCAAGGTGCAAACCACCTATATGCACTTGGACAGTATCGTCGTGAAGGTGGGTGACGAGGTAAAAGCAGGACAGAAGTTGGGTGTATCTGGCAATACAGGAACGCGAACCACAGGTGAGCATCTGCATTTCGGGGTGAAGACCATATCGGCAGACGGCAAGACAAGGGACGTGGATCCTGCATCGTACTTGGCGGAGATAGCGCAGAAAGGCAATCTGAAGCAACAAGCATTGTATAACGGCAATGACCTGTTGGCAAAATACAAGGGAAATAGTTCGGCAGTGGACACGAGTCTGTCACCTTACGATTGGATGAAGAAACTGCTTTCATCCGAGGACGCAAGCACAGGATTGTCAAGTGCAGACCCGATAATGGGATTGGTGACTACCATGTATAGCAGTCTGCTTGCCCTCGCTGTGCAAATAGACAGTAAAAGCGAGGAAGAGCAAAAAGCGCAAATCTCAGAAGCTGTAAGCAAAAGGCAGGTGGACTTGAAACCGTTGATACCGACTATGAATGAATGTGTGCTGAGCGTTGGCGACAATGGAAAGGCTGTGTTGCAAGCGGACAAAGGCACTACCAAAGTGACGAGAGAGCTGACCAATGCGGAGTTCTGTAGATTGTCGCAAGTGTTGGGTGATACCAACCTGAGCAATGATGCCAAGAAAATGCGCATCGCTGGAATGGTGAATACTATCGTGCTGACGCAACAGGCATCGCAAAACTATGAGCAAGTTCTGGAACAGCAAGAAGGTCAAAGTCAGACAATGCAAAGAAAGTAAGGACATGAAGGAAAAAATGAAAAGATTGTTAGCGGTAGCGGTTCCTCTATTGATGGGATTGACGCTATTTACGGCAGTGGCATACGGTGCCTATCTGTTGGTTGGAGTGTATGCAACTGTCGGATATATCGGGTTCAATGTTATGGTGGGAGTTTGGCTGTTTCGAGAAATCACGAGAGCACCCATGATGGATGATTGACATTTGGAAATAATCAGATACTTGAAGATTCCACATCTTGGTCGATTGAAAACGAATAAAAAAGTATTTGAGCTATGATTAAATGTAACGTAAGTGTGTGCGGAACCGTCAGCAAGGCTGCAGTGGTTCGCAATGGGAAGGACGGAATGCCTTTTACGACATATTCCGTGGATGTGGTGGTGCCAGCCAAAAGTGGTATCAACAAGACCGTGATTGTCAGTTGCATCATGGATGGTGACGATTCGGAAGGTATTGTCGTGGGCAACCGCATTGAGTTGAAAGGTGTGTTGACCTTCAAGAAGAAAGACGACAACCTGTATTTCAACTTGAAGGTATCGGAAGTGAACCTGTCTCCCGTATCGGAAAGCAAGGATGGCATCGTGGGCGACATGGAATTCAAAGGCAAGGTCGGTAAGGATATTGATATGAAGAAAGGCAAAAATGGTAAGGCTTTCCTGATGTTTTCTGCTTTCAGTGCAGAGAAGATTGGAGAAGAATTTGCCTTTACATGGGTGCGCTTTGTCCGGTTCTCGGAAGAAAAGGAAGAATGGCTGCAGTCGAAAGCCACCATCGAGGCAAAGGGCGAGTTGGAAATCTCGGTGTATAACGACAGACTCAACTTAGGCTGCAAGGTGGCGGAGTTGAACCAGTGGGAGAAGAAACCGTATCATCCTAACAATTAGCAAGTATGACATATTACAATAAGAGTCCACAGAATAATGGCGATGGAAAGAATGCTGAGGACAGAGCCTTGGACACCTTCGCCAACATGATGATAGAGAAAATCGAGTCGTTGGGAAGCAAGGACGGATGGCAAAAGCCTTGGTTTACGGAAGGTACATTGAGTTGGCCGAAGAACCTGTCTGGCAGAGAGTATAACGGCATGAATGCCTTGTTGCTCACCATGCTCTGCGAGAAGAAAGGCTATGAGCTACCAGTGTTTTGCACCTTTAACCGTGCAGTGGGTTTGAACTATCAGACCGACAAGCAAGGTAACAAGAAGCAGATGGTGGATGCCAATGGCGAGCCGTTGCCCAAGGTTGTCATCAATAAGGGAGAGAAGAGTTTTCCCGTGATGCTGACAAGTTTCACCATTGTACACAAGGAGACAAAAGAAAAGATACCCTATGACGACTACAAGCGAATGAGTGCTGAGGAGCAGAAGGAGTATAATGTCTATCCGAAGTTGAATGTGTACCAGGTGTTCAATGTGGCACAGACCAATCTGAAGGCGGCAAGACCTGAATTGTATGCCAAGTTGGAAGCAGAGAACAAGCCAGAAAAGGCATTGGTGAAGGAAGGTGACATGTATTCGTTTCCTGCTGTTGACCGGATGTTCAAGGAGCAGAGATGGATTTGTCCCATCAATATCGAACACCAGGACAATGCGTTCTACTCCATTTCCCGCAACCAGATAACCATTCCTGAAAAGTCACAGTTCAAGGATGGTGAGTCGTGGTATGGAACAGCGTTCCATGAGATGGTTCACTCGACAGGAGCGGAAAATCAGTTGAACCGTCTCAAACCGCAGTCGGGCTTCGGTTCCGATGAATATGCACGTGAGGAACTGGTTGCAGAGTTGGGCAGTGCATTGGTGTGCCAGAAGTATGGCATGACCAAGAATCTGAAGGAAGACAGTGCCGCCTATCTGAAATCGTGGCTCGGCAGTCTGAAGGAGTCGCCAAGTTTCATCAAGACCACCTTG
>UMKL01045842.1_pt1 | contig 50243 bp, 22 predicted proteins | sample 1966241 | NCBI WGS metagenome assembly UMKL01 (sample SAMEA4836170, study PRJEB28245) | human gut metagenome | biome: gut microbiome; material: fecal sample | place: Denmark | collected 2008 | reverse complement strand
AATCTTTCCCTAAATCTTGGGAGAATAATGCGAATTTCGATATGCTTAAACATTTGTGTACGTTTCAACTGGTTGAGGAAATTACAGCTCCTATATATTTAATGTGTCAAGCTACGGGATATAAACATACTAGTAATAAAGAATTACCTAGTCCTAATATTCCGTGGTTAAGGTATTTCTTTCCAGCTAGTATTACTATTAATAGTAAGACAGATGTTACAGCTAAAGTAAATGCAGGTCAACGTTATCCTTTTTATATTAAGTATTTCCTTAATAAAGGTGAGGTTGATGATTCTACTTATTATTATCAAGCAACGATTACTGTCAAAAAGTTATCTAATGTATTTAATAATTCAGGTAAATACAATGTTAACATAGAAGGTCTTAATCCTAATTACAGTGTTGTTGGTGGTAATGGTGAAACTAATAATGGTAATGATACTATAAATATTAAATTTCCAAATTATAATATTGAATAATTATGGCAGATGATATTAAAAGATATAATCCTGATACTGGAACTTGGGATATATCATCTTCAGGTAAAGCTACTGGAATTGTGGTCGATGACCCTCGTCTTATTGACCCTGACCTTGCAGAAGAAGGTAAGACTACGGAAAGTCTTAATGATGTTCTTGTTCGCCACGATGAAGCATTGAAGAAACATGGTGGTTATATTGCTTGGCTTGCCGAACATGGTGGTGGTGGAAGTGGCGGTGGTGGAGGAGCTACCGGAGATAAAATAACACTTACTAATGGTAATATAGTAAAAGAAGGTAATACTAATTATCTTTATTCTACTGTAACTACTAATATTAAACTAGAATATCTTATTACTTCTTCTAAGAATAATAAGCGATATTTTATTACTGTTACTCTTGACGGTAATAAAATTATCGAAGGTAAAGAAGCATGGACTAATACTCCTGGAACTCTTAATATTCCGCAGTTAGATAGATTCTCTTCTAATAGTAATCACTCTGTTGTAATTACAGCCAATGATACAGACGGATTTTCTGCTGAATCATATCTATTAAATATAGTAGAAGCAAGTATTAAACTCGCTAGTTCTGTATCAGGAAATACTGCAACTGTTGGTATTGATTACTTCTTTACTTATAGTATTACTAGTAAGATTATTGGTTCAGATGTTAATCTTGTAGTCACTAATGTAACTAATGGTGCTAGTAAAACTATTGAATTAGGTAAAACTACTTCTACTGCTCCTAGACAAGTTAATGTTAACTTATGGGATTTAGGAAGTATTATTGCTGGTAGTTCTTATACCATACAGGCACAAGCATTTACTTCAATGAATGAACAAACTGTTCAATCAGATAAGGTAACAAATCGTGTAGTAGTAGAAGACGGTGTAAATCTAGTAGTACTTGTAGAAGGTATTACTAGTAAGGCAGAAGTAGATTCAGGAGTTGAAAGAACTAAGTTCTCTCAAAGCGGTAATATATCATTTGCATTCACTCCGTATCTTGCAGGAATAAGTCTTATCTATTATGCTGTTAGAATAGAACATAATGGTATTGTTAAAGATATAGGTTACTTTGATGAAGGAAACTATAATAATAACCAATATGTGCAGCGTGGTAAACAACAAGTATTTAGTTATGCTATTCCAACTGAAGGAGAAGTATTAGGTAATTGGAATATAACTCTTCGTTGTTGGTCTGAAAAAGGTGACCCTATTACTGATACTGTTTTAGCTTGTGAAGTTGTATCTAGTTCTCAAGCACTTATTGCTGACCAAAATCCTAATAATAGTAGATACGCTAGTTGGCATATTCGTCAAGAAAGTTTTCCACAAGTGTCTACTACTAAAGTTTGGACAAGTAATGAACCTTCGTTTACAGTTCCTGGTGCTATTGAACCTAGTGGTGCTACAACTGAACTAAATGTATATAATACTAATGGTGTTCTTTCAGGTTTTTTAACAAAGAACGGACAATCAATGTTACGTATATCAGGAGAGGCTTATGGAGTAATTGACGTACAACCATTTAAAGATGATACTACTACTCTTAATAACTGGTCAAGACAAGGCTTTGGTATATCGTGTACATTCAAGTCAGATAGACATCCTTTCTCAAATAGAACAGTATTCTTTATAGGGGATTACAATACAGATGAGCAATTCTCGGAAGGTATTAAAATAGGTCTTAAAGATATTACTTGGTCTTATACTGACGGTAATATTAAAGAGACTATGAGTTGTAAGATAGAACAAGATGTTATTAATACTGTTGATTTTATAGTTAATAAGAATCCAGGAAAGATGGTTGTTGCTATCTTTATTAATGGTATTCTTAGTACAGCTCGTGAAATAAAGAATGACTTTACTTGGAGAACTAGTTCAAAGATATATCTAGGTTGCGATATTAGTAATGCTGGACAAATTCAGAATTTTGCTGATGTTAACTTCTATGATATTAAGTTGTTCCGTGTTCCTGCGAATGATAAACAGATTGTTATCAATGCAATGAACTCAAAAGCTAGAGCAACTCTATTAGCTGACGGTAGTGTAGATTTTACAGAATACAACAGAATGAAGTTAAGAAACTTCTTTTCTACTTCTGATTCTGAACCAAACTCAACACTTTGGGATGATATTAATCAGACTTATGCTAATGTTAACTTTAATAGTCTTATTTCTGATACTACTAAAGTACTTCCATTAGATATTATGTTGATTAATTGTGCTAATACTGGTTTTACTCGTGCTGTATTTGAGGAAATAGGTGGACAGAATAATAACTGGTATACTGGTTGTACTATGAGTTACTTTAGTCCAACTTCTGGTAAATCAAGTTCTGAATATACTACTGATGTTGCTGTCTCTAAACAAGGTACGTCTACTATAAATAACCTTATTAAGAACTTAGAAATAAGATTTGATAAGATGCTGAAAGCCGATGACGGAAGTAATCTTGATTATGAGTTATTCCAACCTAAAGAGACTTGGTTTCCTGAAAGACAGTTTACTCTTAAAGCTGACGTTGTGGATAGTGCTCATGCTAATAATGCTTCTATTGGTAAATGGATTAATGATAACTCGGATTTCTTATTCGAGAAAACTCCACCTATGGAAGAGTTAGAAGCTCACCGTCCAGTAGATACTCGTGATAGAACTGTTAAAGATAAAGTAACTATTAAACAGACACTTGAAGGTTTTCCTATTATTCTTCTTATTCAGTTTGATGGTGAGGAAACTCAAACTATGCTTGGTATATATAGTTTTAACTTAGGTCGTGGAGCTTATTATAATATGGGTTTCCGGTTTATGAAAGACTTTACTACTAAGATAAAGAATACAGCAGGTGAGTATGTTGATAATAAACTTCCTGCTTTTGTTACTTCTTATCATACTTATGCTCAAGATGAACTATTCGGAAACATAGACCAAAGAAAAGTTTATTCTTATGAGTTTGGGGAAAATGCAAATATAATTGTAGACGGTGATAGGACATTACCGTTAGCTTTGTTTATGCAAGATGACTTATCTATTATAAAGCATGTAGGTGAGTTTAAATATAACGGTGGTAACTGGTTAGAACCAACCGCTCCTGTTACTAATGATAATATTTGGAAAGTACTACAAGAACTATTTAGTATCTTTGCTCAAATGACTACTTCGACAGTTAAGAAGTATATTTGGAATGAATCGGTAGGAGGATATGAAGAAACCGAAGGTGAATATCCTGCACAATCTAGTTGGTCTACTCTTGCTGCTGAACTTGATACTAAGTTCTCAATAAGAAATGCTTTTTCTTATTTATTAGTATGTGTAAAATACGGACTTGTCGATTCTCTTGGTAAGAATATGACTATTGTATGTTATGATATTAATGGAAGTAAGAAATGGTTTATTAGATTCTATGATATGGATACGGCTAATGGACTTGATAATGTTGCTCTTGAATCTGTTGCTAAAACTGCTTGGTTGGATAAATTTAGTAACAATGATAAGAATGATGTTAATTCATTAGTTATTACTAAGAATGCTGCTGACGGTGGATATGATACTTATAGTTCTCGTATGTGGGATGTATTAAGAGATACTGTATTTGCTAATACTGGTGTATATGATAATTCTCTTGAAGGACTTTGGGATTTATGGAGAAACAACGATAATATATGCAAAGATATTAATAATTATGTAGATAATTACTTTGCAGCTCAAACAGCAAATTGTGGTGAACTTCTATTTAATTATGACTATAATGTTAAGTATCTTACAGCTTACGTTGGTGAAGCTGGTGGTGAAGCGTCTTATGCTAATATAGAGTTCTTACATGGTACTCGTGTTGAATATGTTCGTGACTGGTTAAAGAAACGCGTTTGGTTCTTTGACGGAGTGTTTAAATACAGTAATGCTGCAAATATTCAACCTTATAATAATAAAGGAACATTTTCGGCAGGCGGTGCAGAAGCAACTAATCCTAAGCTGGTTGTTACTTCCAATTGTCCGGCTATATTTGTAGTTAACATTGGTAATACTACTGATACTAGATATTTCTTAGAAGAAGGCAAACCTACTGAAATTAGATTATCTCCTATTAGTTCTTTCAATACACAAGTTACTATCAATAATACTCCTCAAATTAACGATATAGAAGGATTAGGTGGAATGAGATTCCAAAGATTCATGTCTAGTATGAAACTTCCTAGTTTCTCTAAACTAGATTTATCGTCTGTCGATACTCTTAGTGATTCTCCTATTCCATTTGAAACAATATTCGTTAATGACGAAGATTTCTCTGATGTTAGACATATTGATTTAAGTAATACTAAGTTTTGGAGCGGTAATGCTGGACAAGGTACATTTACAGTTAATATAGAAAAGTATATTAAGTTGAAAGATTTGAATATATCTAGTTCTATTGTAACTTCTATATCTTTACCTAATGCTTCTCTTTCTTCTTTGAATATTACTAATTCAACAGTTGAAGGTATTAGTCTTGTTAATCAACCGTTCTTGAAATCATTAGATTTCTCCGGTTGTAGGAGATTAAAAACAGTTACTATTGATTCTTGTGATAAGATTACTGAATTGAATCTTAGTAATCTAAGAGACTTACATACTATTAATATTACTTCATGTCCTAACTTAAAATCTATTATATGTACAAATAATGGTAACTTAACTACATTTAATGTATCTAATTGTAATAATGTTGAAACAATTAATATATCGTCATGTACAAATAGAAATCTTATTGTTTATATTGTAGGCGCTCCTAATATTAAAGCACTTAATATGTCTAATACTAATACATCTAACGATATTCAAGCTGCGTCTGAACTTCCTAAACTTAGGACATTGAATATAACTAATAGTCAAGTTAAAGCTATACAATATGGTAATGCTGCAATCCCTACTTATAATGGTAATAAGATATTTGATGTTAGTCAATTAATCGACTTACAATTCAGTGTTCAAAACGCCAAAGGTGTACATTACTTTAAGTTTAATAATAATAAGGAACATCCTTTCAATGTAGGTTCTGCGTTCTTTGTTGGCTGTTCTAACTTAAAGAGAGTATTTGGACATATTAGTCTTAATGGTAATGGTGTATTCAATCAATGTTCTAAGTTCTATATTCACGAACCTAAAGAAAAGGTAGAAGGTATTACTCCTGATTATAATGGCGAATGGTTTGGTCCAGATACTAATACTGAACAAGGTTCTGTTGATTGGAGAAATAATACTAATTTATCTACTAACTTTAGTATTGGCACTACTGATGGTAACGTTATGTTTAGCGGTACTAATTGTAGTATATATGACGTTTATTATTTCTTATATAAATGTGATAACGTTACGACTCTTAGTAGTTGTTTTGCTAGTGTTACAAATATTAAGTGGGATTTGTTAGATAGTCCTCGTAGAACTATGTTCAATCACTGTACTAAAGTTGTTGATATGAATTCTATATTTTTGGGATTACCTACTCAGAATTTTAAAATATTTACCAGTACTTATGAAAATGGTTCTACTGAACATAATGGTTTATTTAGTCCTCTTGTTAGTTTAAAATTTATGGACAATGCTTTTAATTTTGGTGGAACTAAATATACTGATTCTACTTTCTTAGCTAAGTTTAAAGGAAATATAGATTCCAAGTTAACTAGATTAAACGATATTATTTCAAACATTAAATTTGTAAATAATATTAATAGTTCTCCTAATGATGAAACTATTGCAAATAATTTATTTGCCGCTAATTCAGGAAATTTACTTGTACGATTACCTGAACTAGAATATATAACTAATATGTTTAATGGGTCTAATATTTACTTTAATCAAACAACTGATGAAGATGTGGAAGACGGAGTAATGTATTGTCCCTTATTCTATAAAAACACTAAATTAAAATATATACAAGATTCATTTAAAGAACTTATTAAATCTAATGGTTCTTTATATAATATATTTGGTGGTACTGTTAAGAATAAGGTTAATCTTAGATTTCCTACTGCTTTATACGGTATCTATAATTCGTTCTCTATTGGAGATAATTCTACTATTACATTTCCTATTCATAATTCGATGTTTAGTAGATTGAAGAACTCATTGAAGTATATAACAGGACAGCAAGCTATTAATCAGTCTACGTTAGGATGTTTTCAAGGTTTTACTAAAGAGTTTATTAAAGAAGAAGATGAAGTATTCCCATACGATGTATTTACTAATTGTAGTGCTATTGTTGAAATACCTGGATTTTTCTCTAAACTAATTCTTCCTGCAAATAGTATAATTGAGCTTCCTCTTAATTCATTTAAGACTAATTATAATCTTACTAATATATCATATCTATATTATGATATGAAGAATTGTAAGTACTCGCTTACTGGTAAAGGCTTCTCTAATTGTAAACTAATTAATGTTCATAGATGCTTCTCTGAAATAGAAACTAGCTTCGTTAAGAAAGGTTTTATTCCTTATGGACTATTCTATATGGAACAAACTTCTAATGTTAGCTATAAAGGTTGGAATGAAGTAGATGCAGTTAGTCAGAATATTACAGAGAACTATGGTATAGATAGTGACGGTAATTGGATTGAAAGTGCTGAAATGCCAGTAGAGATTACTTATAGTAAACAACGAACTCTTCCTAGAAAGACAATAGTTAATATGTCTTATTGTTTAGAAAGATTTCAAAGTACAGAAGCACAAGGTTATACTATGAATTATGGTAATCTTACTCCTAGTAATTACGGAGATATAATAGTCCCTAATGAAAAGTATAATCCAGTTAAGTATATTCTTAATCCAAATTATGACCCTAGAGAATGGTTAAATGACGAACATACTATGCCTAACTACAATAGAGATATTCATAGAGTTATCTTGAATAAAGATTTCGATAAGTATGAACTTGCTTGGAATGAATATTGTGTTGATGGTCTTAGTGGATTAGAAGATATAGTTAGAGACAGTGCTCTTTATAGTGCAATTAGTACAGGAAGTATTAATTGTTCTCCTGTTATACCTAATAGATTTAAAGATAACGCTGGTTCTTTTGCTCCACCTTCTGATGCTAATGCTAATAAGAAAGTACTTAACTATATATGTTCTCCTGACTTATTCTATTATTGCACTAATGGCAATAATATGCAAGTAAATGGAGTGTTCTTTGGTAGTGGTAGAGTTAATGGAATAGTTGGATATGATTATCTTGATTATGGACTAAGAGGACGTATTCCGCCACATTTATTCTATCCTATTAGTAATGCTACTGATTTGTCTTATACATTCTATCGTATGCCATTATTAAATCCATATAAATGGAATGTTACTAATGGAGAAGACGGAGAGTTCTATTCGGCAGATACGTTCTCTAAGTTAACTAAGTTAATATCATTATCTAATATGTTCTACTTTTGTATTATTCCTGCACATATTAACTTACCTATTGATTCTTATGTAAACTGTATACAGTTACAAGACATATCTTCGATGTTCTTAGCTGCACAGTTTGAATCAACATCTGCAATGAGACAACAAGTAGACGGAAACTTATTTAATAAGAATGTTAATCTTAGAAATATTAGTTATGCTTTTGCTAGTGGACAAACCGTAGGAGATTGGTCAGATAGAAGTCCTAAAAAAATAAATTCTACATTATTCAATGTTGATAAACATAAAAGACTTACTAATGTGACTGGTCTATTCTATAATGCTGTTTCTACTGTTGGTAGTGTTCCAGAATTTTGGAATTGGCTTAATACTTTAAGTGCTTCTAATAGAGCTAATGTGTTTTATAAAATGAAGAAGTCTAATATTAGTAATTCTGCAAGTATTCCTACTAATTGGGCTAATGGAATGACAGATTAAAAAGTTAATAATAGTATTGTGTAATTAAACAAAATTTAGTTTCTTGTAGCATCCCCCATAAAGGAGTGAGTATTAACAGTAATCACATCTCTTTATGGGGGAAGGTTGCAAAGAGTAATTAATAATCATTTAAAAGTAATTATCATGGATAATCGTATTTATAACAGAGCTAATGCAGCTAACAGTTTACAAATATCTATAATGGGTAAAGTTGAAGCTGTTGCAGAGTTTTCTATTCCTAATGGAATGGGTGGTAAAGAGCCGTTCTTATTAAAGAACATTACAGAAGACCCAATAACAGTTGAAGTAGTTCTTGCAGGTATGAAAGAACCTATTACTACTGTTCTTTATTCCGGTTGGAATGTTGAGTTAGTTAAACAAGTTAATAACGCTGAAGCTGATACATTACAATATGGGTACTAATACTGGTATAGGTATAGGTATCGGTATTCCTTTTAAAAACAATGCTCTTGGTGGAGATAGACCGTATCTTCCACCAGAGCTTAAAGCTAGACTTATTGGAGTTTGGGATAATTACGGTAAAAAGAATACTGATGCTGATAGGAATATTATTAAGAATAAGATTCCTGGCAGGGGAGGGGATTTTGAGATACTTAATGCTGCGTATAAGTTAAATAGTGGCTTCGGTAAGTATGCTGAAGATTTTAGTACCATGAAAGATTATGGTACTAAGGGCATTGTTCGTACCTCTAGTAAGATATATCTTGATGAATCTTTTGATTATGATAACGGATTTTGGTTATGCTATACTTATTCTCCTTCCCCTACGTATAAAGTTAGAGTTTCTGGAATACCTAAGGACGGGGTTCTTAGTTATACTGGCGGAAGTTGGATAAATCTTATAAATGGAATAAATGAGTTACCTGCAAGAACTAATACAAAAGAAATTCACGGGTTTTTTGCTCAAACTCCCAATGTTGACTGGTCTAAATTAGTTATTGAGCAAATTCCAGAATACGAAGGTGCTTTCGTTACTGACGGAGTAAACGACATGATTATTAGTCAAAAGACTCTTCAAGAAATGGGAGTTACTAAAGACTTTACTATCGTTAGTATGATTCATCAAATAACTTTAAGAGGTGCTACGGCTGCTGCATTAACTAATTATATTAGACAACCCATAGGATATGAGTATGTAAGAAATCATGTTGCCAATATTGGTAAGACTGGAATATATGGATATGTAGTATATGATGTTAATCATTCTAGTGCTGGCAATAGTCATGTAATAAATACTATATTAGGAGATAAAAACGATTATTCTATACATATAACCGGTAATTTATCGCAAGGAAAATTTAGTGTACAAGGATATATAAATGGTGAAGATAATGTAGTTGAAACATCAAGAGTAGCTCATTATTGGACGTTTGCATTACTAGGTAAAGCTACTGAAGACGATATTAATCTTATTATTGGCTACTTTAACTTAGATAGAACGCTTAAAGCCGATATATATTGTAATATAGAAAGACAAGGTATTACTAATGATAATCATGCGGAGTTTAATGATAAACTTATTGATTACAGTGGTAATGGTCGAGACTTGCAGTTATTTAATATTGGCTGGAAAGGAGAGAGTGGTGTTGGAAGATATACGGAGGAATTTAAGAATGATTATTGGTTAGTTCATAAAGACCAAACGGGAATTATTAAAGACGGTAACTCTATTAAAGTTGTAGGAAAAATAAGTAATTATTATATTGTTTATCATATTAGACTTAAAGCTACAAATGGTTTTAAAGTAAAAATAAAAGGAATAAAGACGGAAATAATATATAATTATATTTCTTCAGATAAAGAACAAAGTATTTCTTTTAAAGAAGATGGGATATATGATATTCCTGCAAGCGAAGCTGTTGATAGCACTTTTACTTTAGGATTTTACTTTAGATACAATGATATTAATCTTGATTGGACAGGATTAACTATTGAAATTATTCCTTCTAATAAAGGTGCTCTCTGCCTTGACGGAATAAATGATTTTGGTAAAGTTATCAATATGCCTATTTATGAAGATTATACTTTCATTATAGATAGAGAAATACTAAGTATTGACAATATTGGAATAATTGCTTCTAAATCTGAAAGTGCAGAAGATGCAAGTAAACATGGAGCTTTTATTTTTGAATATTTAACTGCTCCTAATGTTATAAATACTTGGAGTTATTATAAAAACAATACCAATATTGCTAATACTGATTTTACTAGAGGTATAAGTTATCAATCTAAGTATAATTACAATGGTAAAGATTTAATTATTGGAACATCTAAAGATAGTGATAAATTATATTTAGGTACTATAAGAGATAATAGTGATAAATACGGTAATATAGCTATCTATTTTCTTATGTCATTTTCTTATTCTATGAATAAGTTCTTAATCGAACGCCAGCTAAAGAAATATAAGGCAGGAACTCTATATAAAGATATGGTTGAATTTAGACCTGTTATTAAGAGTAATATAGATATTAAGAATATAGTCTATTTAGATAAAGATTCAAATGTAGTAAAAGTAGGAGATTATATTTCAATAGGAAGTAATATTAAAACTAGTATTACTGTTCTTGACGGTTATAAAATATCCAAAGTTTCTTCTACTGCCTTTAATAATATCACTATTGAAAAGTCTAATACAGATTTTATCTATGATGTAATCTTCTATGGTATTAAGAAGTCTCCTCAAAATATAAATTTAGTTATTGAACAAGATAGTGATTATGTTCAATGGAATCCTAATATTAAAGCTAATGTATCTAAATATTCAGTTACTGCAAATATTAGGGAAACTGACGGTACAACATTGAAACTAGTAAATGGACAATTTTATTCTACTTCTATTACAGGTAATCTAATATTGGATATTGTTCCTCCTTATAAAGATTCAGATGAAGTAACTAATGTTGTTATTGACGGAAAATCTTATGTTCCTACTAAAGATTCAAGTGGTAATTATTATAGATTAGAAATACCTTTAGTATTTCCAAAAGAGATAAATATTACTATTCAAGAATATGTTAGATATGAAGATATTGTACAGCCGTATCCTGTTTTATTAAGATTCAAAGATGAGAATAATAATGAAATATCTTGGGGAGACAAAATTAAACTAGGTTCTAGTATTACTAGAATAGGTTCATTTAATGATTGTAATCTTCTTAAAGATATTTATACTGTTAGTAATGCTAAACTTAATGGAAGTCCTTTGCCTAATACTCCACATGTTGTTGAACGACAAATGGTATTTACTTGTACAGCAACTTGGATTTTCGATGATAATGAGCCTAACTGTATATTGTCTCCTAGACTACTACGTATTCCTAACTCTAGTTATAAGATACTAAGACACATTCCTGATATATCCGGTCATGGTAATCATGGAGTTATTTATAACTCGGCTTATGCAGAAGGAAGTGGAGTTAATGAAGATGGTTCATACCAATTTGATGGCGTGGATGACTTTGTTACTATTCCTACTTTATCTAAGGATGGTAAGCAAGTGTTGATGAAAGTGAATTGGAGTACTTTAAATGGATTTATATATGACCAAAGACCTGCTTCCGGAGATAAAACATTTGGTATCTACACACAAGGTTATGTAATCGCTTATTCTCAACATAATAACGGTAATACTTATATTGACGGTATTATAAACAATAATATCATCGGTAATAATTTATCAAAGATTACCCATAATATTGTAGCAACTTGTGATGTTGATAATTCAATAACTCCGTCAATAGGTAAACTTAGTTATTCAAATAATTATTTCGCTCAAATGTCTCTCTACGACTTCATGCTTTTCGATGAAATCTCAACAGACGATAAGATTAAAGAGTTAAACACTTATATTGGTATAACTCCTAAAGGATAACTATGGTAAAAAGAATATTGATGCAAATAGAGGCTATATTGATGAACAAGTGTCATTGCAAAAGACTGGTACTAGTGTTAATCCTCTTGAAAACTTCAATATTAGTTACGAAGGTATGTCGGGTTATAATGGTTATCCAGTAGTGTTAGGTGCTAATAAGACTTGGGAAACTTCTAATGCAATAGATTATATTTATGATATTAATAGTACTATTGTTCATATAACTAATGTTAAACATGCGGCTAATGGTTTATTATATAGTTATGTTAAGAAAGACGGAGCGTTAGCTAATATAAAAGAGATACCTGCTTTTAGAGTTACTGTTAAAGGTCTTGAAGGAAATAGTAAACTTATTTACAAATATTTAGCTACGGAAAATGCAACAAAAGAATCAATAGTATATTTAGGCAATGGTACTCATAAATTACCTAAATCGTTTGTTCCAACAGACGCATTATTAGATTTAACTACTAATTCTTGGATAGGATTTGCAATAACTCCTATGATAGAAGGTGAACTAGTTTTTGATTGTGATATTACTATTGAAATTCTTCCTGAATATGAGAACGGTCTGGTTTATGACGGAGTATCTGACTTTACTGATAATAAGAATATTCCTATATTTACAGATTTTACTGCTATTATAAAAAGAGTTGATTTAGATGCTAAGAATAATAATTCTACTGTAATGTTTAAAGGAAATAAAATCTATGAAAGTAGTATTGGAAATGGTTTTATTTTAGATTATTGTTATAATAGTAAGAATTATGTTTATAGTTGCGGTAAATTAAATCAGATAGAACGAGATGATTCTAAGATTATTTATTTAACTCCTGAAAGTTATAATGGTAATCCTATTATAAAAGGTGAAAATGAAGATGATCTAGGATTAGTACTTGGTAAATATTGGAAAGGAATAATCTATAAAACAATTCTATATTCCAAAACTATCTCGTTACTAGAAATTAACTTCCTAAAGAACTTAATGGAGAAAGATGAGATAATCGATATTAATCATCCTATATTTATTTCTAATACAGAAGATGAAAGTAACGCCTCACAAGATACTTAAATTAGTTTATATACTAATTGGTATATTTCTAGTATTAACATATACACTAAGTTTAATATTTAAAGATTTAAAGTTATGATTGATTACATTGTATTTCCTATTGCTGATATAGGTGAAGAAGAATCAGCTAAAATCGAAGAACTTAATTTAGTTCTACGTAAAAACAGAGATAATGATAAAGCACTTATGAAGTGTCAACATTTCCAAGAAGTATTTCCTAATAAGGTAGAAAGGATAGTAACTACTGATGAAGAAGGATATGAAAGTATCACTATTAAATATCCTTATGATACTTATTCTGATAAAGCTCTTTATGAATTGTTATCCAGTTCTGAATGGCAATCTGTATCTGAAAGTACTCTTGAAGAATCCCCCATAAAGGGATGATTCCATTGTATCGTTAACTCTATAAAGCCCTGCTATAACAAGTAGGGCTTTTATTTTGTTCACGAGATACTTAACTTTTTTCATAAAATTATTGTTTATAGCTAAAATAGATTAATGTCTGAAGTTATAATAGTATTCTTTGTTATGAGTGTATAGTAGCTACTATAAGATATTCTTAATTTATTAATCTAAACCTTATTTATTATGCAAGTAATTGAAAAAGTTAAAGTTGTTCCTGAAGGCTATAATGGCGCAGGGATGGACGGTATGTACGGTCGCCGTGATGTTAACGGTAAAGCTAATGCAGGTCTTACGCTTGGTATTATCGGTACTGCTCTTGGAGCTTGGGCTTTATTTGGTAATCGTCGTTCTACTGGTGTTCTCGGAACTGGTGCAGGTCTTATGGGAGACGGTTCTACAAACATTAATGTAGTTGGCGTTGGTGGTGGAAATGGTACTGCTCCTACTGCTTTCCAAGCATGGGCTAAGTCTTGCGAAGATACTCTTGCTCTGCAAGGTGGTTTGTATCAGTGGGCTTTGAATCAACAGAACCAACGTTTCCAAGACCGTCAGGTAATAGACGGAGAAATGTTTGGTTTGTATAAGTCACAGATTGATGCCGACTTTAGCTTATATAAAGGACAGCGTGACAACTACGATGCTTTAAAAACTCAAATTGAAGAACTTAAAACTCAAGTTGCTGTTGGTGCTGCTATTCGTCCTTATCAGGATAAACTTATCCAGTGCGAAATCGAGAGAGCTTTCACCGCAGGTATCAATTATGTCGATAAAAAGACTTGTAATGTTATCTATGGTGTTACTTGTCTACCTAATGAGCCTACTACAACTGGTCTTGTTGGTAGAAATGCCAATGGTTGTCTACCGTGCGGATTTACTCAGCCGGCTAGTACTCCTTCTGCATAATATTATAAACCTACTAAAGAATAAGTTATGTTACCTGTTAATCAATTTATACTAAGTGGTGACCCATTGTTTAATTCGGGTAATCTTAGTGAACAGATTCAATATCTCGAAGAACAAAAGCGTATTATTGACGCTCGTCAAAAACAACTACAACAGGTTGCTAATGGTCAGCAAGTTTTGCCAACTCAACAGCAACCACAAGTTAGTGTTTGGGATTTGATTGATTCGGAGATAGAACCACTTACAACTGAACAGAGAAATATGTTGGCTAATAATGAAGAGTATGTAAACAACTACAATAGTCTTCAAGCTATGGTTCAAACAGAAGTTCTTAATCTAGTAAGAGCTAAAATAGAAGGAAGTCCCGAAGGTAAAGCTCTTCTTGATAGTCAGCTGAAATTGGTTAAGAATCTAAAAACTAGTATTATAGAAATGTCTCAAAGAGAGATGCAATTGTTTAATGCTTTTAAAGAAGCTAGTGCAAAGAATCCTTCTTTGACTTATGATGAATTTATTAAAACTATGAAATAATGATAGAAGTAAGTGTAGTAAAACAAAAGCTGCAAGATTATATTGTTAATCAGATTGATGTTCTTGGCGAATCCAATCCGGCTATTAAGTTAGTTAAGCCTTTGGCTAAACGTGCAATTATTAATAACATTGATAGTTTTGATAAGTTTATAAACGCTATTGCTAAAGACGGTAAGATTGATATTGAAGGTATTGTTGATGAAGAGATTGAAATAATCAAATCTATTCCTAACTTTGATTTTAGTATCCCTGTTCTTGGTAATGGTAACATTTCTAATGGTAACATAACTATTTCTATTCCTTTTATTAATAAAGGAATTATGTTCAACCAGTCTGATTTGGAAACATTCAGACAATTATTAACTAAGTAATATTATGAGAGAAGTACCATACGAGACAGACCATGATGTTCGTGCTCGTTCTCGAAGAGATAGAATGTACGAACGAATTAATGATTTCCTTGCTCGTGGCGGTCGTGGAAGAAGCGGTCGTGGCGGTCGTGGAAGAGGAATGATGAATCGTATTGGATATAGGACTTACGACAACTACGAAGGAGATGAACATAGAGGTTACGATGAACATCATAGAGGATATGATGATGATGAACGTATGCTTCTTATGCGAATGCTCGGAGTAGGTGAAGACGAACGTTATGAATATGGTGATGAACACTTCAATAAACAGGAAGCTAAGCAAACTGTTAATGAAATGTACCATGTCAAAGACGGTAAGAAATATATCGGTGAAAAATACGATATGCAAAAAGCCCACGAAGTTTGTAATAAATTCAAAGATAAACTAGAAGAAGATATAGAAGTTGCTGATGTATATGTAGCTATCAATGCTCAATATCACGACTACTGTAAGTTATTCGAGAAGTGGTTCGGTAAAGGAAACTTTGACGATATGATATTCGAGAGTGCTATCGACTTTTGGTTTGATGACGTTGATTTTGGAGAAGATAAACTCTGGAAGTATTTCAACGAGTTGAAGTAATACAAGTTCTGTTATATTCCTAAAGAGAGATTACTAAATAATAGTAGTCTCTCTTTTCTTTTTAAAATAAAGTTTTATATTTGTTGTGTAATATAAAACTTAATGCTTATGGGAATCTTAATGAAAGTGTTATTTGTTGCTGTAATAGCTATTACTATTATAGCGTTTGTATGGAAAGAAGCTACTAGTGTTCTTCCTGCAAAAGTTGTTACCTACATAAGAGTAGGAGGTGTGTTGTTAACTATTATTCTTGGTACTTTGTTATTCTTGCTGTAATATGGACTTCGGGAATATACTTAGTGAGATTCTACGTACTACGGCTACTAGTTTTGATTTTGCGTTTGTTATTTGTGTTAACATAATTGCGTATTTTGCGATTAAGGTTATTGATAAATTAAATGGAGAGAAACCAGTCTTAGTATGGCAAAAGAGAATAGTAACTCTTGTATGTGCATTGTTTCTAGGAATAATTTATTATTCTATGAAACTAGGTGATGTAAGAATAGTATTAAATTCTGTAATACTATCTCTTGTAGCATTTGATGTTATAATTAAACCTATAATAAAGAAATTAGGAATAGATTATAAACATTGATTTAATAAGATAGAAAGATAGATAGAATTAGCTACTCTATCGAACGAGTTTCCGATACTCTTCTTTCTATCTTTAATTATTAACTATCGGAATAAAAATCGGTTATGGAAGAGATTTGGAAAACAATTGAAATTGCTCCTAATTACGAAGTTAGTAATTTAGGAAGAGTTAGAAACAGAAAAGGTTTAATATTAAAACCTAGTACTTCTCATGGATATTATCATGTTATACTTATGAATAATAAGAAAAGAATAAGTAGGAATGTCCATAGACTAGTTGCAGAAGCATTTATCCCTAATCCTAATAATTATCTTTGTATTAACCATAAAGATGAATGTAGAACTAATAATGCTGTTGATAATCTTGAATGGTGTACTTATGAATACAATTTAAATTATGGGAATAGAAATAAGTTAGCAAGTGAAAATAGAAGATTTAAACAAGCTAAGTATAGCGAAAGAAACGTTAGAATAACGTTCTTTAATACTAAAGAAGTAATAGAAGTTGAAACTATTAGTGAAGCAGAATATATTACTGGTATTACTAGAATGAGAATAAGAAAAAGTTTAAGTAGTACTGGAAAACATTTAAAAGCAAGATTTTCAAATAAGTTAAATCAAATAGTTGTATTTGAAAACATATAAGTACTATTAGTAAGATTAACAAGTGAGAGTCGACTAGAGATAGTCGGCTCTTTCAGTATACACTCCTTTATGGGGGAATAAAAAGTATGTCCCACCTTCCTACGCTTTCATAGAAGCTCACCATAGGACTTTAGTACCTTTCCTTAACTTACTATTATCCGACAGTATTGCGTGCCACCACGGGTCTTAAAATGTGTCACTTGTATAAAAATGTTTACAACGCGAATATCTGTAAGCTAGCTAGCAAGCTAGATAGAAGTGCTGAATTAAAATTATTAGTAAAAGTCTTGTCGATACCAATATAATAACTATATTTGTTATAATACTAATTCAAAATAATAGTGATATGAGTTCGTTAAATCAAATTGTATCTGAAATAGCTCATGCTATTCATCAGCCGAATAACTTTACTGCGAGACGTACTATTCGTAGTGCAGTTATTCATACGTTCAATGAACAGATACGTCAGACTTATCAACGTCACGCTAATGTCGATAAGATATTAATGCAAAGATACAGGATAAGTCTAATTAATGTTCCTGACGGAGATATATTCCAAACTCTTGTTAGTACTAAGTATAAAGTTAAGAGAAGTAAGAATAGAGTTCCTAGACCAGTTCGTCTTGATAACAATTTACCATTTGTTAGTGTTCGTACTGTTGGATATGATAATATGGCTATTCCATTTATTAAGGAAGCAAATGCTCAATTTTATAAAGCTCTTCCAGGAATGTGTACCAGTTTAAGTTATGATTATATCAATGGTTATTTATATGTTAATAGTAATGGTAATCCACTTATTGAACCATTAGGTCATATTATCATTGAATCTCCATTTGAGATACCTACTGAAATTCCAATTGAAACTAATGAAAAAATGGAATCAAGTATTGATAATGATGATGAATTTATTATTCCTGAAGATATGGTAGAACGTATTAAAGATGTAATCTATAAACGTAATCTACTTAATGTTGAGAGAGTAACTAATGAAGTTCCAGTTAAAGATGATATAAACCAACAACAGATAGAAGTATGAAAGTAAATGCAATAGATAGATATGACATACGTAATATGTATACACATTTTATAGAGACAAGTGAAGAGGAGTACGACCTTGTGTCTCACAATATAGTCAGATATAAATCTTTGCTTTATCGAATTAAATACTCTATTGAACAAAATAGAAATGCTGTTGAAGCCATATTTGATGTATGTGTATATAACTACTGGGAATGGAATACAGATGAGTTAGATACTAATCAAAAAATGGAGAAAGCCATAGATGAGAAGTATGTTAAGTTTACGGATGTAAAACAATTAAGATATGGCAATCTTTACCGTAATCTAAAGCAATACTTTAGAGTGCTTCGTAAGATAAAAGATTGTGAGATAAGACAAGATGTATTAAAGAAGCGTAAGTTAATTACAAGAGAACAATACAAAAAGTATTGTTACCTGTTCTTTGGAGAAATAGGAAGGCAAGTATTGAGAGGAAAGATTTATAAGTTTGAGAAGAAAATAGGTTGCCTTATTATAGAAAGAGTAAAAAGAACTGAATCACATATTACTGCTGACGGTAAAGTTATTAAGCATAGAAAACGTATTAACTTTGTAGAAACTAGAAGAAATAAAGAAGAACTTATTATTAAAGGACTTACGCCTTATAATAAAAAGAAACATCTTGAAGCTATTGCAAAAGGAGAGGAATATGACGGTGTTAAATATATATCTTATAATAATTCGGATTGGTCTTGTAGAGTTATTATGATTGACGGTGCAGTTAAGAATAGGACAGTATTTAAGTTTTGTGGTATAAATAATCACATGAATGTTACAAATGCTGAACTACTTGCAAAATGTCATAGTGTAGAAGATATAATAAATCTTGATACTGATATTAACAATCGTGTCTCTCTTATTTCTAAGTTTGACCCAAGTTATACTCAAAAATATATTAGAAACAATGAACAAAAACCTATCTTCAATAGAAACTATTATCGCAAGACTTGATAATGATTTCAATATTATGAGTAGCGATTATATACCTAGAGTTGGTGCTTGGTGTATAGATGCTATGAATGAAATGGGTATTCTTCAATATGAAGAAAAGGAAACTACTATTGAAGTTGTTGATAGAGTTGCTTATTTCCCATGTTGTATGAACGCATTTAAAGTGTATGCAGACGGGTGTGAGGTTTCCCCCATAAAGAAAGGAAACTGTGGTTGCTCTTCAGGTACTACTGAATACTTCACTCAAGACCGAGAGAAATCTAGGGAACGAGAAAGTAAGCGTACTGTTGAAGTAGACCCTGAAAGCTATGAAGGACGTAATTACGTTTATCTTCGTGACGCTAATGCTATTCAATTAAACTTTGATACAGATGTTGTTAAAGTATCCTATCTTACAGTTAAGACTGTATATAGTGATACTTTTCATTGTAATATTCCTGTTATACCTGATAACGGAAAACTTATCGAAGCTCTTGAATGGTTTTGTATGTGGAAGTTACTAAGTAGAGGACTTAAACATCAAGTATATTCTCTACAAGGTGCTATGCCAGTTAATCCATATTTATTATGGAGAGATTCTCGTGACAGAGCAAGAGCTTCTGTTATTAATGAAAATCAAGATGCTAATGCCTATAAAGGTTGGGCGTCGTTCTTTTATAATGCAACATTTAGACCTAGAGACTAATGGAGATAGTTAAGGAGTTAAACAAAGACGGAGGTTATGAATCCATTAAGAATGGTTCAATGACCCATGCTGTTAATGCTATGGTTTCTCGTGACGGTAATTCTATTCAGAATGAACAGTCAATCGAGACAATTATAACATTAAGTGAAAATGAAGAGATAGTCGGTGTTATCTCTTGCTCTGATGAAATAGTTATCTTTACTAATAATAGTAAGATTAGAAGATATAAAGAATCTACTAAAGCTATTACGGAAGTTACTACTAATTGGAATTATCAAGGCGGTAAAGTTATAGGTACATATACCTATAATGTAAATAATGAATTAATTGTTGCTATTACTGAACTTAATTCTGATGAAGAAGTTCCATTAAAGATAATTAATCTTAATAAACCTAATTACCTAGAAGGTGGAAGCGATATTAAATATACATTAGTTCCTAATATCCCTAAGACTAATCTTAATAACTCCAAGTTAGTATCAGGTAGTGCTATCTATAAAGGAATATATAATTTCTTTATTAGATATAAAGAAGGAAGCGATTATACTGGTTGGTTTCCTATTGGAACTCCTGTATTAGTATGGGATAAAGGAAATCAAACTACTATCGAAGATAATAGTTTTGGTTATGACGACAGTAGCGGTAATCTCCCTGTTAACTATAAGATAGGAAACTTTACTTTTAAAGAAGATACTAATCTAAATACTGAAAAGGTAAACTTAAATATCGAACTAGGGTTACAAATAGATAATTCAGGTCTTAATTATACAGCTTATCAAATAGGTTATATAATTAATACTCAAAAGGGAGATACTAAAGTATATAATACTTCTGATATAGATATTAAAACTAGTAGAATCACGATAGACGATGTTTATAACGAAACATTTAGTCTAGATGATATTACTAGTTCTTTCTTTAATTTATATAATGTAAAAACCTTATGTAACTATAACAATAGATTGTATGTAGCTAACTATAAGGAAGAAAACATTAATAGTCTTGTAAGTTCTATTGATACTAGTAATATACAAGTTCGAGTTAAAGATTTTATCGGAAATAAATCTATAATGAGACGTAGTGTTACTAGAGCTGCAACTTCGTCAATAGTTAATAATCCTAGAACATTTGATATTAGCAAAGGATATGTAGTAACTATTAAAGGACGTGCTTATGGTGACGGTAGTGAATATAAAGAAGTTACTAGAAAGTTCTTTCTTACTCGTATTGGTAAGAATAGTTATGGTACTTATTGTTTAATGATTTCATCTCAAGACTTTATTAGAGCTTTCTATAAAGATAGTAATTATGATAGTCATACTACTCCGTTCTATGTTTCTTATCAAGATGCAGATAATCTATATGAAGCTGCTACTGCCGTAGTTGTTAAACCTGATGATAAAGATTGGTATATACTAGAATTTAGTAGATACGGAAGTACTTACTATGATGAGATATATCCTGATAAATATTCTAGTATAGTAAGTTTAGGATTCGTAAGTCATCCTTACGTAAGATATGGACGTACTAATGATTTGTTTACTAGCACTCCTTATAGTGCTCCTAATATTCAAAGAGATTTTAGTAACGATTTTAAAGTAGTATCAATTGAAGAATTTGACTTAAATATAGATACTAGAGAAATTATCGAGCCTATGTGGTTTTACTTAGGAGATGTTACTATTGGAGAAGAAACATATAAATTAAAATACGACCGTTATAATCCTATTGACTTTTATTATAAAATATATGATATGTCTACTGGAAGTCCTGTTGATAAAGGAATGAAATTTAGACGTTCTTTTCAAACAGCTTATGTGGACTATGGAGGAGTATTAGATATTATTAAAGCTAAGTTTCCTAATTCAACTATATATACTATTGATGAATATGAAACAATTAATCCTACGGGAGCAATAAATGATGTTAAGACACAAGCTGAAGGAGGATTAACCGAAGGAGATAAACTTAGAATTGCATATGATGTATCTAAGAATAAGTTTATGTTTGCTACTAAATATAGTAGATTAGACGATAGTTATTGGCATCGTAGAGAAGATGCTATTTTAATTATTAATAGTGAAGGCGAAACTAGTAGACATACAATAGATGAATTATTTCCTAATCTATCTGTTAATTTCAACAATGAAAATAAATCTACACAAGATTTAATTAACGAAATTGAAGGAATACATGAAACAGTATATAAATGGAAAGTAGATAGAGAACCAACAGATGACGATTTCAATATTGATGAAAGTTATACTGTTGACTTTAACGTTATAAGTAGTCTTAGTGCAGATTTAAGTTCTACTAAAACATTTACTGACTTAAAAGCCTATCCTATTGGTTATATTAAAGAAACAGTAGAAGAAGGTAATCAAACTATTATAACTGCCGAGAAAGAGTTCATGATAGTTATTCCATTTATAAATTATCTAAGGACTGTTTCTACTTATGATTACACAGGTAATGAAGATTATACTATTTATAATAGAGTAAGTGTTGAAAGTACTAAAGCCTATGAAGGAGTATTAGGTAACTTATATATTTGTTTCCAAAAAAATAAGAAGTTCAATCTTGACGGAATTAGTAATTATGACGGTTTACTTCTTGATATTCCTACTTTTGGTAAAGACAATGTATTAGCAATAAGCGAAGGTGGTATTCGTTCTAGTGGTAGCGAGTTCCTTGAATTACATAATAATGATAAGTATAAAGAACTTCGTGTTAGTGGTCCTGACGGAGGTTATATTAGTTATGCTTTTGGATTTGCTTCTCCTAAGATATTAGATAGTGAAACTAAACCTGAAGATACAGAATTTTATTCAGATAGTGCTAAGTATGCAATTAATCAATGCGTATATAACTTCTTCGTACATTATGTATATCCTAATGGTAATATTACTGACGGTATTAATATTCCTAATACTATGAGTTATTCAGAGACTATTAGTTTAGGTACAGCTAATGAAGGTAATACTTCATTAACAATGGATATAAATGAAGACACTCTAATATCTGATATTAAGACTAAGTTTGATGCTTATAAAAGTCAATATGGTAATATTAATACTAATAATGCACACGATGTAGTTAATATATTTGATAGCATTAGTAATGTAAGATTCTGTAATATATTTCCTAAATATAATTCTAATGGTATTGCTCTTTATAAAAACAATAATGGCAATCGTATGTTTAGAGGAACTAGAAATCCTAGTCACAGAGGAATTCATCAGATAGAGTTCTTATTTGACAACATACCTATGAGAAAAGAGTTCGTAGGATATTTTATATCTTATGAAAAGACAGAACCTATATTAGTTAGTGAAGGTGTTCCTGTACGTAGAGATGATGATTTTAATACTGCATTTAATGAACAAGTTAATAATATTCGTTTCTATTATCCTGAATTTGATATTATAAAGAAGTCAGGTGCTGGTAATATATTTATTACCGATAGTCGTTATACTATGGGTAATGCTTATAAAGGTCCTATGTTTACTGACTATTATAGTAGTGATACTGATTTTAATCAATCTCGTCCTTCAGAAGAATTTGGAGATATTAGAGCTGTTAAAAGTTCTACTATTATAATGGCTGATAGCAAAGATGATAATAATGCAGGTAGAGAAGCTGTTGTTAATCTTGTTTTGAATAAGTCATTAAAGTTAGGGTTCTATACTGCAAATGGTAGAGGTTATGTAAATAGCTTATTACTTAATATAAGTGATAACTTATATATGTCGGAGAATAAAGACCTTATTCCACTTGGCTATATTAAGTATGTTAATCCAACAGGAGATACTTATAATTATGGTTATGAAGATTATATCTATAATTATAATTATTACTTTATGACAGCATGTGTTTATGCCTTTAATCGTAATGGTGTATATTATGATACTACTGACCCAATACCTAAGAAGGCTACGGATAATACTAATCTTTATCCTAATTTCCCTAGAGTACATTGGGATAGTGAAAGAGTAGGTAATACTCCTATAAGTAGAATAATTCTTAATTATTATTCGCTATATCCATTATTTGCTAAAACTATTAAAACAGCTCCTGATGAAAGATACTATACTATTCATACTGATAATAATTCTTTTGTTCAGAATGTTCGTATGATTCATCTATTGCCTACTACTATTAATGATACATTTGAAATAAGTAGTATGTATCTTGATTATGCAGGTAAGAAATTTATTAATTATAATGAATTATTATATAGTAACTTTGTTACAGAATACTGTCAAACTATTCGTAGAAGCGATGTTATTAGTGATGAATCAGTAGAGAATAAATGGCGAATATTTAGACCTAATGCTTATAAGATAATTAGCGAAAATAAAGGTGATATCATTAACGTTATTGGTATTGGCACTTATCTTATAGCTCATTGCGAACATTCAATGTTTATCTTTAATAGAGATAATACGCTTTATACTAAAGACAAAGATGTTCAAATGTTAATGCCTGATGCTTTCGATATTGATTATCAAGAGGTATTTACTAGTGAGAAAGGATATGGTGGTCTACAAGATTTTGAAGCATACGTATGTAATGAAGCTGGCTATATATTCTTAGACAGAAGTAAGAAGAGGTTATATAGATTTGATGAAAAGAATCTAAATGACCTAGGTGACGGAGTACAATCTATATTAGATGAGTATTTAACTAGTAATACTCAAATACTAATGGGAATGGATAAGGAGAATAATCGGTTGATTTGCTCCTTTATGGGGGATGTTTCAGATTTCACCATTAGTTATAACTTTGTTACTAATACTTGGATTAGTATTCATACTTATTTATGTAGAGGATTTTATAATACAAAAACTAATTTGTATATTAGTTCCTTCAACAAGAAGAATATTATAGGTCAATTAGGATTTGTAAAGCCTTTGAGTTATCTTAAATATAAAGACTTTGAGATAGCCGCTAATAAGAATCCTTTCTATGTAGGAGACAATAATAATACTATGGTAGTCGATGTATTATTCAATCTTGAATACGATACTATTAAAGTACTTAACTACATAAGTTATGACTTATATAAAGCTAATGACATTAACTTTGCAGGTAATAAGATACTATTGTTTAGTAATACTTCGATAAGTAGACTTGAAGATATTACTGTTAATGAACGTAATACTTTCGATACGGCTAAACCTTATTATGAACATGGTAAATGGAATTATAATTATTTCCGTAGTGTTTTAAACGAAGTAGTTACTAATTATCCAATAGATAGACTTACTGGTAAATTGACTGTTGATGTTGATAAGAATTACGAACCATTTAAATCCAATCTTATTAATGGTAAATATCTAGGTGTGCGTTTTGTAATTAATGACGGAACAGCTAAGATAGAGATTAAGAAGATTGAATGTTATGTTAATAAATACAGAGAATAATGAAACGTATTAATGAACAAAGACCTAAAGCATTTATAGGTGCTGCGATTTCTGTTGGTACTAATATTATTAGCGGTATCATAGGTAATCGTAAGAAGAAGAAAGCTGAACAAGCCGAAAGGTTAAGACAAGAGCGTCTTCAAAACCTACAAGACAATCAGGCTTTAGCTAGTGCTCAAAATGAGAACATGATGTCCGAAGAAGAGAAGTCACAGTTCTTAAGCCAATACTTATCTAAGGGTGGGAAGGTACGAACCTTCCCCCATAAAGGAGTGAAAGCGCGTATTGTCGAGGGTGGTACAGCTATTCCTATTAAGAAAGATTCATTTCTTCTTAAAGGACGTAAGCACAATACTGGAGGTATTGTTATTGATGCAGGTAAGACAGGTGTTGAAGCTGAAGGTGGTGAAGTAGTGCAAGTTACTCCTAAGCAACTTAAAGTATTCAGTGCTCAACCTATACTTAATGGTAATAGTCCAGCTGAATTAGTTCAGAAAGGTGTTAAGCCTTCTAAAGTATTTAATGCTCAAGAGTCATTTAAAGATAGAAATGGTCTTAATGATGATGGTACTAAAAAGAAAAGAAATATGAGAACAATAACTGGTAAGAAAAAGCTAGGAGGATTATCTCGTAAGAAAGATTACGGTTCAGATAAGAAACCTTATCCTAGTGTTAAGTCTAAAGACTTTGCAGGTGGTGGTCGTAGTTATCCTATTCCTACTAAAGCTGATGCTCGTGATGCTCTTAGATTAGCCGGACTTCACGGTCGTTCTGATGTGAGAGCTAAGGTATATAAGAAATATCCTGAATTAAAGAAATCAGCTCTTGGTTCTAGGACAAGATTATTAAAGGATAACTATAATAATTTTGGTTTAGAAAAGGATTATAGTAGCAGTTTTGCTCCTAATGTTTTAACTAAAACTAATATGAATTCTGTTAAGACTAATAGTGTAGTTCCAAGTAAACCTGTTAGAGTTTCTATTAGTTCTAGTACTAGTCCATTATCTAAATCTAGTAGATTTGGAAACTTTATGAGCGGTATAGGTGGAGAAGCTATTAGTGCCAGTATTGGAGCATTAGGTAATATTATAAGTGGTGTTACTAATAAGAACAGTATTAATAATATTCAAGCTCCTACTAGACCTAGAACTATAATTCCTGCAAGGATGAGAACTACTTATAATATAAATCCACAATTAGCTGAAAGTCGAGATTCTGAAAGAAATATGGCTAGAATTATTGATTCTAATACTTCTAGTTCGTCAGGAAAGATTGCTCGTATTCAATCTTTAGCTAATCGTGGAGTTCTCGAACGTAATAAACTAAGAGGTATGAAAGAGAATGTTGAGACAGACCTTCTCAATCGTTCTGCTCTTAATCGTCAAGGAGTAGAAGCTGCAAACAATCAAGTATTAAACGCTTATGATAATGCAGTTACTCAAACAGAAAATGAAAAGATTCAAGCAAGAGCTAATAATCGTACTAATATAATTGAAGGTCTTACTAGTGCAGTTAGAGATTATCAATTAGGTATGGATAAGAGACGTTCAGAAGAAAATGCTACTGCCGCTATAATGTCTGCAAATCCTGAACAAATGGAATTATTCTTAAAATTGATGGATAAGAATAAAGGTAGATTGAGTAAAGTACGTAGTAGTCTATTTAGATGTGGTGGTAAGAAAAAGATTGCTTAACTATAAATAATATAACTATGCCGATAGATATTAGAACAGCTGGTTATCAAAAGAGGGAGCGGGTTGCCGCTCCTTTAGATGTTTACAATAGTACGTTAAATACTCTACAACAGAAACATGATACTGCTATTGAAACTAGTAATCAGATTAAAACGTTTCTTGCTAATAAGCAATTAAACGAAGCTGAAAATGAGTGGCTCGATAACTATTCGAGAGATATTAATGCTCAAATAGAAGCAAGTGCTCAAGAAGGTAGTTATGCTACTGCATTAACTACTGCAAGAAGATTAGCCGGAGAAGTTGCTAGTAATCCAGGACTTATTGGTCGTGAGCGTTATCAACAAGAATTTAAAAAGTTCCAAGACGAAGTTACTAATAGTGATGCTTATGATGGAGATGTTAAGGCTTATACATTGGAACAGAACAAATATAATTATCAAGACCAAATAGATGAAACAGGTAAAGTAATAGGTGGTAATCAATTCCAACCTAATTATCGTCCTGTTGAACAAATAGATTATAATACTTTATATCAGAAAGTATTGTCTACTGTTGGTGTTGATTCTAGTTCAGGTGAACAGCTAGTATGGGGTGATGCAGAAGGTAATCTTAAAGAAGGTCAAGGAAATATTGCTGCTGGTGATGTTCCTTATCTTAAAACTTCCAGTGGTATTCAACAGTTATCTAAGGAGAAGATACGTGCTGCATTTGAAGCTGCATTAAATGAAACTCCTGGTGCTCGTGCTTCTCTTGAACAAGACTATAAAGTAAATGTTTGGAAAGCTAATAAAGGTAATAAGAACAATCTTGTTACTAAGCCTGACGGAACTATTATGTCGCAGAGAGAATTTGAAGAGAATCTATTTGCTCCTAGATATGCTGCTTCTGCTTATCGTAGAACTGAAAGTAGAATTAGTCCTGAATTAGGATTTAATCTATTAGCTGCCGCACGTAAAGCTGCTGCTAAACCTAAGACTGGTAAAGAACCTGAATTATTACCTTCTATGCAAACAGTTGGTGGTAAAGAGAAAGTAGAACCTGATACTCCTGCTAAGGTTGCGTCACAATTGAATACACTTAATAGTCAATTAGCCAATATGTTTGCTACTTATGGAATATCTAAATCTGTTCCATTAGATAAAGCGTATGCTCAATTAAGGTCAAGTATTGCTAATAATAGCAATCTGTCTGATACAGCTAAGAAGCAAGCATTGGATGAAGCATATAATTATTATAGTGGTATTAATAACGCTAATAATAGATTAGATGCTATGAAAGGACATCTTACACAAGATGAACAGTTTGCATCTGATTTCTTAGGTAAGAGACTTAGTAATGGAAATATGGCAGATACTAATAATCCTATGCAACGTGAATATGCTAATAGAATGAACAAGTTATTCACAGATTCGCAAGGTAATAGTTTTGATACAGTTCTTGTTAATCCTATTAACGAAGCTAGTAAGGCTGCTATTATATCTAAACTAAGAGTTGATATGGGTCTTACTAGACAAGATGTATCATTCTCTAAAATAGGGGATAAAGAATATATTCGTATTAGTAAAGATGCTTATACTCGTTTAGCTCCTGAAATAAGTGAAGTATTAAAAATTAATCCTATTGGATTTACTAATGAAGGTGTAGAACCTAAATCATTTACTAGAGCGGATGAAGTCTATCATGGTAATAAATATTATGGTAGTAAAGTCACTGCATTTATGGCTGGCTTTAGAGCACTTGGTCGTGGAGAGATAACAACTGCCGGAAGTGATAAAAACTCAATAGCTTATGTATATGAGAAAGCTGCACAAATATCTAATGCTGCGACTAAAAGAGTATCTAAAACCCTTCCTCCTACTTATGTAGACTTAACGGTATTTGACTTACCGCCTCATGTTGTTGCTTTAGGCCAAGGCTTTGAATCCGAACAACTCAAAGACTATAATGAACGGGTTATGAATATGGTCAGTATTGCTAATCCAGGAAGTATAGTTATTAAGAAACGTAATGAAGAAGGAGTTCTTGAAGTTGTTGAAGATAGTAGAGATAGAGATGCTATCATGCAAACTATTCAAGCACAAATTAAGAAGAAGAATATTAATAATGGTTGGTGTAGTTCTGCTTCTACTGGTGAATACGGTATATTCTTAAATATTCCTTATACTGTAAAGACAGGTAAGAATGTTGGTAAGAATCCTGATTCTGATATGGAAGATAGAATACAGAACGCAGTAGCCGGAGACTATATGATTACGGGTGCTGTACTTAATGATGAGATAGAGAGATTTAAATCTTTGCCTGCTGTTAAAGCATGGGACACTCTCAATTCTATTAAGTATAATAACGCTCTTAAAAGAGGCTATCGTTTATCAGATAGTGAATTTGGAGACGGTAGTTATTCAGCCGTTACTGACGGTAACCTGTATCAAATACTCGATGCTAGTGATTCTCCTGTAATTAAGATTACTGAAAGTGAATTATTTGAACGTATGCTTCAAAACAATCAAGCTAATGCTGTTCTTGCTCCTGTTAAAGAAGATATAGATTTGATTAGTGCTAGAAATGGTTCTATTGCAAATTCCCCCATAGAAGAGCAACAAGTGATTGCTCGTCCGCTTATGCAGAAGGCTATGATAATGGCAGGTGCTACTGGTAATCTAAATGAATTAGATATAGATACTAAGAGACAAGTATTTCAATTCTTTAATCGAATGTACTCTAGTCTTACGGGAGAAACTCCTAGTCAAGTTATACTTAATCAAATGAACGACTTAATGAAGTAAGCGTATGCCAAACATGTTTGATAATATATCAATAGAAAAAACTCCACTAACTAGTGGGGCTAATTCTGTTAATATGGCTAATGATGTTCCTACTGTTACTAAATATAAACCTGATGTTGCTGCACAAGGCAACTTTATGTTTCGTAATCTTACAGGTAAAGAAGTATTTACTGGTACAGAGGAAGATTATCATTTATTAGCTAAGTATGGTGCTGAACCTAATAGGTATCAAAGTAGAGAAGAATTAGAAACTCTACGTGCTAAGAATCAATCAGCTTGGAAACAGGCAGGTAATGCTTTAGGACAAACTATTGGTACTGTTATTGGTGATACTGTTGGAGGTATGGGTATGCTAATAGATTTAGCCACTGCTGGAATACTAGATGATAAACCTTTTAGTAATCCTATTACAAGAGCTGGTGATACTATATCTGATTATGTTCGTGACGATTTATTTCCTATATATCGTGAGAACCCTGATAAAGCATTTGATATGAATGACTTTTCAGGTTGGTTCTTTAGTCAAGTTCCTAGTATTGCTAGTTCTCTATCTTTAATGATTCCTGGCACTCTTTTAACTAAAGGAGTTGGAGCTGTTGGTAAAGGAGTTGCAGCATTAGGACGTAGTAGTTCTAAAGTAAGTCGTGCAATGAATTGGGCAAAGAAGGCTACTAAATTAGATAATGTATATCGTGCTAATAGATTAAAGATATTAGCTAATGACGGTATTACAGCTATTGGTATGCGTTTAGGTGAGAATTATCAAGAAGCTCGTGGTGTTGCAGAACAGATAGAAGGCGAAGCATTGTCTCTATTTACTGGAATGTCTGACGAAGAGTTTCAGAATTGGTTAGATAATAATCCCGATATTGCAAATGAGACTAAAGGTAGAACTAAAGAAGAAGCCGCTCTTATAGTTGCAGATAAGGCAGCTATGCGTAACTTTGGTTATAACGCAGGTAACGTATTCTTTGATTTCATGCAGTTACGTGCTGTTAATAAAGCAATAGGACAAGTCAATCGTGCTATTACTCCACGTATTCGTTATTCACAGAATCAAGCTCTCGATAGAATAGCTTCTACTGGTGTTGAATCTGCTAGTCAAACTTTAGGTCAAGCGGCAAAAGGTACTATTAAAGATTTTGCAGGTAAAATAAATCGCTTTGTTAATTCTAGTGAGAATCTTTTGTTATCTGAATTATCAGAAGGTATTGAAGAAGCAATAAACTATGTAGGTCAAGAAGAAGGTACTTTATACGGTCGTTATTTATTAGGTCAAGCTGGACAATATAATGGTGCTGTATCTATGGATAGAATAGAGAAGTACTTGCAGAATCCTCAATTATACAATGCTGCACTTTGGGGAGTTATTGGTGGTATTACTTTTGGTGGTACTATGTCAGCCATTAATAATCGTAAAGGCGGTAATGTAGAAGAGAAACAACGTATTGCTGAAATAAATGGTCGTGAACAGGTATTCAATGAGTATGCTCGTCAGATGCAGATTATTGATAATGGTGAGAATCCATATCAAATAGAACGTGATGCTAATGGTAATCCTATTACTTATTTAGATGACGGTACTGTTAGTCAAGACCCAACAGTTGGTACTACTCGTTATACTAAGGTTAGCCCTGAAGAACAAGAAGATTTGCGGGCAGCGGCTAAAGAGAAGTTTACTACTACTCTTACTTTAAATGCTATTCGTTCAGGTAATTATGAACTACTTGAAGATTATATTGAAGACCCTAGACTAAAGAAGAAATTAGTTGATTCAGGTCTTGTAGATGATGCTGAATACGATAGAGATACGCAAGAATTAAATAAAACTATGCGTACTGTTCTTGATAGATATGTTAATTATTCTACTGCATTACGAAGCGCTAATATTGATGATGCTTTACTAGATGTTGCTATATCAGAGAATATAGTTAATGCACAAGAAGCGGACTTATTAAATAAACGAGTAGAAAGACTTAATACTATTCAATCTCAATTAGAGAATAGCATACCGGCTATTAATGAAGTTCTTGACCCAATGGCTAAGAATCGTATGCAATTAGGTATATTAGAACAGTATCGTAGAGAAGTAATGTCTACTTATAATAGTCTAAAGAATAGTAACAATCCTTTAGATAGAGCGCAAGCTAGTCAGTATCTTGATTTATCGCGAATAATTGAATCTAAGGTTACAGATTTACGAAGAGGTTTAAGTCCTATGGAAAGTCTGTTTCTAGATAATGTTCGTAGTGTAGAGAATATTGCATTAGGAATAGAAGGTAGCGAAGAACAGAACAACTTAATCAAGAAACAAATAGAAGAACTTGATGAAAATGATGTAGCTCTGTTTAAACAGGCAGGTAAAGACTTTAGTCTTGGTACTCTTGCTAAACAAGTTCGTAATATTAATTCAGAGTATATGGATAATATGGGACAGATACTTCTTGATGAAATTCGTAGAGATAATTATCATTCTCGTATTATTACTACTAATGAACAAGCTAAGGAATTTGAAGATACTCGTAAGAAAGAATTAGAAGATGCAGCTAAGAATCTAGTTAAATCAGCAAAGAAGAATCTTAATGACTTTGTTAATATGGCTAATGAAGAAGAGCTTGGTAATCTTGAGAAAGCACTAGATAATGCGTTTACTGATGAAGAAAGTCAGAATATTAGAAATAAAAGTTTATCTAATGCTGTTAGTATTTTAACTAATTCAGAGAATGGTAAGAATGAAATAAGTAATCTAAGAGAAGCTATTACTAAGAGAAGAAATAAGTTAGCTATACAGAATGAAGTACAGCAAAGACAGTCGGAGAATCAGCAAGAAACATCCTCTATGGGGGAAGGGAGGAGCGAAGCGACGACTCAAGAAGAACTAGAAGTTAAGCCTAAGCCTAGACCTAAACCAAAGACTGCAAAAGAGAAGAAATTAAAGGAAACGTTAGACAAAGTAGTATCTCAATCTAATTCAGGTATTGTAAATAAATCTAATATAGGTAATCTTGAATTTACGATAGTAAATCCTTTTGCAAGTCTTAGTGACGTATCTCGAAAACCAGTTAAAGTTAATGATATTGATATTCGTATTAGTAGGTTCGGAAATGTAAGTATTGACGGATTAGATGCTAAAGGCAATATAATTGCTGATGTTAGTATTGAAGAACTTAATGCAGCTATTGCTATTGGAGATATTACTGTTGTAGATACTTCTAAGAAAGAAGATACTAGAACTGATGATACAGTTCTTGAATCAGCTATATCTGATAATGATTTAGAAGGTCAGCGTCAACGTATAGAAGAAATTAATCTTATCATAGACTTGTATAATCAGATACAAGGCAATGAAGTAGAAGGTAAAACTTTTACTAGTCTTAATGATATGATGATATATTTACAACAACTTAATCCTAGAGCTATTAATCTGTATAATGATATTAAAGTTTTAGCTAATCGTCAAATAGTAAACGGTAAGATAGTTAACGTTGATACAGAAGTTAAGACGCCTTCTGATATTATACAGTCTGCAAGTAAGACATTAGAAAATGCTATTGCAGAAGATAAACAACGAGCTAAAGATAATGGTTATTTCTTTAATCTAGTTAATCTTGACGATAGTAAAGTTTACTCTCGTATTGGTCAACTTAAATCTAATGATACAGTTAGTGTAGAATTAGACGAAGACAATAACCTTATCGTTAAGTCTCGTGGAATTAAGATAGGTGAGTTTCCTAAAATTAATTATAATAATGGGAACGTTGAAGTTATAAATCAAGGTTGGAGATACACTGTTAGAAATGGTAATATAGATTTTATAACGCAACTCCAATCTATTATTAGTAATGAAGATGAAAGTGCTAAAGAGTTTGTACAAACACTTAATAATATACGTCGTTTGTATCGTGTTCGTAATAACCCTGAAGTTGAAGGAACATTCGGACATCAGCTTAATGCTTTACAAGAGAATGAGAACTGGAAGAATCTAACTAGTTTATTCGGTGATACTCAAACTAATCTATTAGATAGGATTAGACATCTTAATAGTATTATATTCTTTAATAATGCTCTTAATGTTAATCAGTCTGATTTTAGTACCATTGTTAACGATTCGTTAACTAATTGGATGAATAAACTCAAGAAGTCTTATACGGACATTAATAACTTAAAGTCCTCTATTAGTAAAACTAAGTCTAAAAAGAAACGTCTAGTTGTTGGACGTACAAGTTCAGGTAGTGTTATTTATGCTAAAGATAAACAAGGTAATCCTATATATCGTAAGTTTGGAGATGTTACTACTAGTGAAGCAACTGATGGTTATCGTTTAGTAGTAGGAGTTGACGGTGGAGTAGCTGATATTAAAACCAATAGTATTATTGCAGCTAGTCGTATTCCTAGAAATGTAGTAGGTATGACTATTAAAGATTCAGAAGGAAGACTTATTGCAGTTCCTAGTCGTGAGAATACTATGAGTAATAGTGAAACTGGTGCTACTGAATATACTAAGAGGTTTAACGAAGGATTAGATAAACTACTTCATTCTTTATTAGATGCTACTCTACAAGGCAATGAAAATCTTCATACTCAATTATTAGAAGAAGTATCTAAATATATAGGTAAACAGAAAGTATTGTATGGTTATGAAGTAAGAGGTCATGCTTTAATACCTATTAATAGAGTTGCACCAACTATTTATTTTAATCTTAAAGATAGAAATATAGCTTTCTCTATTCCTGGTGAACTTAAACCTAGAAGACTTATGGCTCGTATGCCTAATGGTTTTGTTCCTACTAATAATCATGGTAACTTTAGTAAAATGTTACAAGAAGTATATGCTTTACTTACTCGTAATGTTGTTAATTCAGCTATTCGTGGTGAATCTAGTTTATTTAGAGTAGTAGACGGTAAGTTACAAGCTAAGATACCTAATATACTTCAAGATGAATGGTTTGATACTGGTTATAGTAGTTATGAAGAATTTGTAGCTAAGGACGGAGTATTGGTTACTGATTTAGGAAGTGTTACTGATAGTAAAGGTAATATTGTTAGTAACTTTAATTATGTTGGTGATGTTTATAATAGGACTATCACTCTTATGAATCCTAGTCGCAATGCTAGTCGTACTGACGCGGCTAACGCCACTACTTCCCCCATAAAGGGGCAACAAACTGTGTCTCCCGTAGTTGTACCTGACCCACTTGCTAGTCAAGACAGTGCTCCTCAAGTAGGTACTCTTATGGAAGTTGCACAAGCTAATACTGATAATCCTAATCTACTATCTGTTATATCTGCATTAGAAAGTGCTGGTATTAAACTTAATCCTGATATTGAAATAGTAGGTGATGAAGGTAGATTTGCAGGAATAGTCGCTGGTGGTAATACTATTACTCTTAGTAATCGTTTTAATAGTCTTGCTCCTGAACGTAGAGTTCTTACTCTTATACATGAAGGTGTACATTATTTACTTAATGATGAACGTGCTAATATAGAACAATCATTCGGAGACTTATACGATAAGTTTGCTAACTTTATTAATCAAGATTCTCGTCTAGTAGATGAGTATGGAGATTTCTTAAATAGTAGTAAACCTAGAGCTGTTGCTATTGAAGAGTTTGTAGTTGAAGCTATTACTAATCGTACATTCGCTAGATTACTTGCTAGAATTAAATATGATTCTAATCCTACTACTGAATCAAACAACCTATTTACTAAAATAGTAGATGCTTTAGTAGAATTAATAGGTAAAATAGGACAAATAGATAATACATTACTTGGAGAAGTTCGTAATCGTTTATCTACTATTGGATTAGAAACTAGTGATACAGCTAGTACTTCTACTGTTACTCATGACGATACTTTTGATAGAGCAGAGGAAGATGTTAGTGTTCCTACTGATGATGTATTTGATATTCCTGACATAGACTTAGATTTAGATAGTAGTATAAGTGATAACTACCGTCAAGTCGATAATTTCGATAGTCTGATTGAGGGATTGAATAATCGACAAAAGGCTATTGTGACGCATTTGTTTGATACTGGTGAGCTTAGTTTTGTATGTAGTTAAGTAAGATAAGCCTAGAGACGAAAGTCCGGCAGAGAGCCTTAGAATGAGCCATTTTAAGCGCATCTGTCGGACTTTTATATTTTCCTTATCTTACTATCACGACAGTATATAAAATGCGAAATTCGGCAGGAATTTGCGGTCTACGGGCATCTGTCTGCCTTCGTAACGTGCGGTTTTCGTCCGTCTAATGAATCTATTTGATAGTATTGATAATAATGCTATCTTTGGTAATGTTAGTAATAACTTAATTAATAATATAAAGTATATGAGTTGTATTCCTAGTAACCCTAAATTAGATAAGCTATTACTGCTTACTAATAATGATGTTAGAAAGTCTACTGAATACCTTGCTACTATCGAAGACAATAGTTTTCGTGATTGGTATAAAGAAAAGACTGGTAGAGATTTTAATGATGAGAATATTGATACTAATACTGTTAATGCTATAATAGCATATAATAACAGAGAGACTATCAATACTAAAGATTATGTTCAGAACGTTCGTACTTCACGGACTGGTGTATTTGGTAATGACATAGCGAAAGAAGACCACGCTATTAATATTCTTGCTACTATTTATTTAAAGAGTCAAGGAAGTATTCGTAAAGCTCTTGCTAATAAAAAACGTAAGGGTGAAAACGAAGTAATAAAGGATAAAGCTGGTAATGAGTTAAGTCCTCAATCCGCTATAAAGCTGACTATGATTACTTATCTTAATAGACATCTGAAAGAGAATGATAAAAAACTTACTCAGGAACAAAAGGCTTATGTAGGTACTATTATTCGTAATCTTTACGATGGTGGTAATTATAATCGTAATGAGTTATTTGATATAGTAATTAACTCACCGGAAGTAGTTAGTCTTAGCAAAGAGTTTGGTATAGATATTAATGAAGACTATGAAGCTGGCGATGATGTTAAAGAAGATAGTGAACAGAACTCTCGTCAAGATGACCAAGAAACTATTGCTGCTCTTCGTGCTGATTGGTCTGAATTATCTGACCAACGAAAAGATATAGATAAAAATGTTAGCAAAGAAGTAAAAGAATGGTTTGCTCGTTTACCTAAGACAAATAGTAATAGTTTTATAAATGAACAACCTGATACTTCTAATAATACTTATTCAGGCATGGCTGAAAGTGCTACTTTTTCTAGTTCTTTTAAAGCTATTAATAACTATGGTAATTTCTCTAGTGTAGACGCTATGATAGAGAGTTTTCATACTATTGCTGCAAGATTTAAAGAAGTATCTCATTTAGAATATGCTGCACGTTTACTAGAAGACGAAGCTAATGTTCAGATGAGAAATAAGATATTTACTCAACTAAAACAATCTATTTGGGAACGTAATGAAGTAGTTTATAGTCAAGACGGTTCTAATGTGGTTACTAAGAATCGTAATACTTTTCCTAAACTTAATCTACAAAACAAAATACTTAATAGTTTCGATTCACTTATTCACAATCCTTCTATTATGGCTAATGATATTGCCGTATTAGACGAACTTAAAAACAGATTATCTACACTAAAAAATTCTAACACAAATGAAATCCAAGAAATTACGGAGCAAATTGCTGCAATTTTTAATAAGTATAACTTCGGCATCAATAGACAGGGTGTTGTTAACTACGTTCGTAACTTCGGTGATAACCAACTTTCTAATATCTCTTCTATTGTCGATGATTTGCTAGAGTTCAATAAAGTAGTAGGTAAGGCGACTAATCTATTAAAGATAGATAATGAAGCACAACGTATCTATTATGCAAGTGAATATGCTAAAACTAAAGAGAATGAAGAATATGTGGTAGTTCCTTTTGATAAATCTCAACTACAATACAAAGGCGGTTATGCTAATAATATAGCCAATCGTATATCTAATAGATTTAAAGATTATCAGATAGTAGATTCTGAATTTAATAGTATTAATGCAGAGAACAATCTAGTTAGTGATATTCTAAAAAACAACTATATAAGTAAGTTCTTTGAAAGAATTAACGATAATCGTTATAATGATAATCCTGTTAATAATACCGAACTACGTGATTACTTAGTTAAATTTACTAATATTCCTCAATATAGATATAGTAATATTCTTATTGAGAAAACTTTGTCTAATGGAAAGATAGTCCCAGGTTTACTTCGTCTTACAGATACTGGTTATGAACTAACTGAATATTATCGTGAATTTGGCGCACAACTATATAATGGAGTTAGTAATGAAGTAACAGGAAAGGCTAAATCTTATAAAGATATTAATGCGCTTGAATGGGATATTATTACGCTTAATGAATACGCTAATAATGGTGACAATTATGAGATGACTAAAGGAGTTAAAAAATCTAAGTTCTTTACTCAAACACCTTCTGATGCACCTAAGACTTTCGTATTTAATAGTTATAAGTTAGATTATACTGGACTATTTAATACTAGTAATTATAGAGTAAATTATGAAGGAGAAATGTTTTATTATTATGGAAATAATAAGAGACAAGATGTAAAATCGAATAGTACACTAGAAGCTATAAAAAGAGGCGAAAGAACAGCTACTACAAGATATGAATCTGACGGTAAGATTGATTATTGGAAAAAAGTTAAAGTAGGAGATATAGTAAAATTTAAAGGTAATAATGAAGAAACTGTTTTAGTAAGAGTTACTTCTCCATTAAAGAAATTAGATAATAATATAGATATAGATGCTTGGTCAAAGAAAGAAGGTTGGAGTAAAGAATATTTTGAAAAAAAAGTTAGTCCTAGATTAAATGAAGCATGGCAATTTGAATATGAACTTGTAAATAACGTTTCTTCTATTAATCATGGTCATCCAATATATGTAGCTTATGCTAATATTTATGCTAAAGAACTAGCAGAAATGGCGCAAGCTATTAACTTCTTATTTGAGACAACTGTTGAGAATGGAGTAGTAACTATCGTATCTGATGAAAATGGTAAACCTAAGATAAAAGAAGAGTTTAAAGATTTACGTAAATCTGAAGCTAGACTTAACTATCATTATCGTAAAGGTATTCTTGATTCAAATGGTGTTCCTACTGGTAATGTATTTAAGTTTAGAAGTCTACTTATTGATAAAGTTAAAAACCTTAATAAGTATAATAGTGAGACAGCTAAAACGGTAGATATGAATTGGCTATTTGAAGGAGGTGATGTATTCTCACTCCTTTATGGGGGAAAGAATAGTGAAATATCATTGATACAAGACGAGAACGGAGAATATAATATTAGACTTACTGGCGAGCTTCGTAATTCTGTATATAACTATATAGATAACTATATTAATTATAGAATACAAGAAGCTGTTGCTAAATACTATTCTTATAAAGAGTTTGTAGATAAATATAAGAACGCTAGTCAAGAATCGTTTAATTCTTTTATTGCTGAAATGGTTCTTAACTATGAGATTCAATATAATAATCTAAATGATATGTTCTTCGGAGATGAAGCATATTACAAAGATTCTCGTGATACTATTAAGCGTAATAAAGAATATCAAGCCGGAGGATTAGCTTATGCAGGATATAATTTGTATAATGTACAGAAGCATTTGGGAGATATAACAGTAGCTCCTAATAAGACTATTAGTATAGATAGTAGTTTCAAATATATTACTCTTGAAGATGTTCAAAGTAGCGGTAAAGTTCTAGATGATTTAAAGAAGCAATTAGATATAGCTAATGTATCTAAAGAGACTAGAGCTTTTATACTTAAACAGTTCTCTAAGGATAAATCAGAAGTAACAGATGCTCAATCGTTTATTACTCTTGATGAATTTGTTCGTAGAATGTATCTACGTGGAGAGTATGATAGTTATAAAGATTTAATCGAAGCTCTTTATGACGAAACTAAGCCTATTGACAATGTTAAGTTAGGAGAATTATCTAAGAAGATACAAGTTCAAAAGAACTTCTATTATGACTTAGAAATAGATAATGATGCTAAATTAGCTAATCCTATTCAGATTAAAAATGCTGAATTTGTACTCATACCTAGATTTTTAGGTAATAGTGAACTTGGCTTACTTGCTAAATATATGACCGATAATAATATTGGTCAGGTTAACTTTACTACTACTGAAAAGGCTACAACTAATAGAGTATTAGAGTTTTGGGATGCTCATGGAAAATTCCCCTCTAAAGAAAGGTTGAAACGGTTTAACGAGGACATTCAAACTAAGTATAAAACTGGTTGGTATTCTAATCTATATACACAGCAAGATATTCCACAACACATGGACGGTGAGAATAAAGCTGGATTGCAGATAGTTAAGAAGCTAATTGATAATATAGGTAATACTCCTGAAGGACAATCTCTTATTAAAGATTTCTTTGATAACTTTACTGCTAATATTCAAGATAGCTTTAAAGATGCGGCATCTCGTATTGGAGTTAGCATTGATGCTAGAGGTAACGTAGTATATGAAGAAGGAAAAGTTAAGATTGATAATAATCAATTTATAGCACTTATTAAAGACGAGTTAACTCGTAGAGGATTAGATAGTAATTATCGTAAATATGCCGAAATCAATCCTGAAACTGGATTGCCTTATATGCCTGCATGGACTAACTTAGTTCGTAGTAAGATAGAAAACATTGTAAATAGTATATTTACTAATCGTGTTACTCGACAAGTACTTCCTGGTTTTCATGCTAGTCAAGTATCAGATGTTGGTATGACAGCTTTGTCTGGTCGTACAGATTTAAGAGATTTAATGCAATCAAAAGTAGAAGAGAAGCACGGATATGGTCTAGGACGTAAACTTACTTATCATAAAGACGGAAGTCAAATAGTAGAAATACTATTACCTAAATGGATGGTTAAGGCTTATAATACTTATGACAATGAAGGCAATCTTGTACATGAAGTAACTTTAGAGGACTTACAAAATGCTGGATTAGATACTATGATTGGTTATCGTATTCCAACAGAAGGTAAACAATCTATTGCTGTTATGAAAGTAGTAGGTTTGTTAGACGAATCTCAAGGTTCTACTATTGTAGTTCCTGATGAATGGGTATTACAAACTGGTGCTGACTTTGATATTGATAGTATTTATGGTATATATCATACAGCTACATTTGATAAAAATGGTAAACCTCATAAGGTCGAATATATTGACGGAGAAGATGAAGTAGCTATTGATAGAAGATATACTAATTATCTATTTAATAACTTAACTAGAGAAAATATACAAGATGCTAGAGATATTGCAATAGATTTAAGTCAAGAAGGACTTAGTTATGCTGATGCTTATAAATCAGCTATTACTAAGTATGCTGAGCAATCAGGACTTTATTCTAAAGAAGAATTTAGTCAATTAACAGTAGCTCAACAAAATACTCGTGATGCTCGTAACAATAAAATAGTAGATACATTTATTAGTATAATGAATCTACCAGTATCTATTGGTGAGAACTTATCGTCTAGTAATTTTGAAGATATTAAAGCTGCAAAGAGTAATATCTTTAAAGGTTTGTCAGAGACTTATCGTAATATTAATTCAGTAATTGCTCAAAATTGGTATCGTGATGCTAATATGTCCGGTGCACGTCTTAAAGCTATTTCTGTTAATCGTGACAACTTTGCCTCTATTGGTAATAAAGCTAAGACTATTATTGACGGTGCTCATGGTGGTTTTAGGTTTGTATATACATATAATACAGAGAAAGAAGCCAAAGACGCTCAAAGAAATTTAAGAAAACGTTTTAGAGATGTAACTAGAAAAGGTAAAGAAGTAATGGTAGACCATAATCAGTTAGGTTGGAGTTACGATAATCTTAATATAGATAATCGTTTAATTACTCCTTACTCTTCTGAAACTACTGCACTTATTCTTGACGGTGTAAAAGAAGGTGGTGTACCTAATGTTGATTTATATACTTTCGATGTATATAAGTCTATTGTTGATTGTGGTGCAAACTATGAAACTTCTATCTTATTCGTTAATCAACCTGTAATAACCGAACTTATTACTAGACAAAATGCTAACGATAATGTATTTGGTGAAACTGGATTTAATCCACTTATAGGATTAAGACGAGATATGTATATAAGATTGGCTAAATCTCTTAGTATTCCTGCAAACAGTATTACTAAAAGAACTCGTCTTAAAGATATTAAATCAATGCTTGAAGCTAAAGGAATAAGTATTAACGAAGATGAACTTCTCGAAGAAGGAATACGAGTAACAGAATTAAAAGAACATCTTAAAGACAATGTAGAAAATATAGATTCTACTAATGCTGATAATCTTATATATCAAATTAAAGCATTAAGAGCATTTGAATATTTCAAAGAGATATGTGACCAAATCAATACTAATATGATGGTTATTACTAGTGATAAGTTTGGTGCTGGTAAATCTGCTAATGAAATTGACAATGTAATTAATCGTATTACAGATATTAAAAAAAGTAATATTACTCGTACTAAGAAAGGTAATCCTGTTCTTAAAGCTGTTACAGAAGAAGGTAATAAATATCTTATAGATGCTATTTATCCTAAGATTAGTTTCAATACCATTAACGATATTAATCAAGATGATTCAGAATCAGTATATCCTTCTTTATATTATCAATTGAAATATAGTTGTATAGCTACTGAAAAGATTATTCGTGATAGCGAAATATTTAAAACTCAAACTCCACAATTCCGTGAGTTAGTTAATAAGTTCGATATTCGTAATCTACAAACTATTCAACAGTTAGAGAGTTTCATAATTAATATAAGTCAAGCACAATCTAATTTTGTTAATACTAATAGATTTATAACTAGAAGCAATAATGAATTTATTTCTAGTTATAATCTAAATCTTATTAGTAGTCAACAGAATACTCGTGCTAGATTATATGGTTATACTGATGTAGTAGGTAGTTTCAATATGTCTGATATGTCTGAAAAGAATATAGAAGCATTTATGAAGTTGTCTCCTGCAAATAAAGTAGTATTGATTCAAAGATATACTTCGGATGATAATCTATTTAAAAATCTAAATGTGGAGTATAAAGGTCGTCGTAATAGTTATGATAGAATATCTATTATAGATAGTACTATATCTACTGAATCTCAATATCAGATGTTTCGTAATGCTTGGCATAGTAATAATCCTTTCGTTAAACTTACAGCTATGGACTTAGTAAGATATTCTATGGTAGTAGAAGGTTATAAGTTTAAAGGCGGAACAGTTAGTAAGATTATTCCTGTTGAGCTTTTATATGGACAGGATACTGGTATTGATTCTGATAATGGAGTTTCAACAGCTACTAATATTGTTAATGATTCAGACAAAGCTATTAATAGTATGATTCAATACGGTAGTGAAACAGGAACTTATGAAAGACTTAGTAATGATGATAATGCAATAGAAAAATTACGTGACTTATTCTTTAGAACTAATCCTAATAATCCTGATGTACTTACATTTGAGAATAAGAAGTATAAGGAATCTAATAAAATAGTATTTAATAGACTTGGTGTAGGTGTGCTTAGTTTTAAAGAAGCACAAGAACGTAAAATGATTACTGGTAGTGAAAATAATCGTAAATATTGTCATTATGCTAAAACTAATGATAATAATAAAGTTCTACGTTTATATAAGCTAGTATATGATAATGATGTTGTATATATGCTTCCTACTAATCCATTAGAACAGAATGAAATTGGAGAAATTAGTGTTAATCCTGATAATAATAGAATGTTTCTTCCATTAGATATATTAGAAGAAGTTTCTATTAATCAGTATGACCCTGCATTTATTAGTTCTATTAATATAGCTATGAACTCTGATATTCGTAAGTTTGTAGTTCTTCCTAAAGCATTTGAAGCTGGTGCTAATTTATTAATAGAAGAAGCGTTTCCTAATAGTACTGTCTTAACTTCCCCCATAAAGGGGCAACAAGTTGATACTTCTCGTAGATACATTATTGCTACTACTAATAATCAGGTCATACTAGATACTATTGAATCTCTTGAAGCTGTTGGTATTACTAATTATGTTGTTGTAGCTCCTAATATGAATTACGGTAATATCCGTAAACTTATTAATGACCGTAATAACATTGATATTGCAGCCAAGAGACTACAAACAGCTATGACTAAGTTAGAAGCTAATGAAGTTCAACTTAGAAAGAAGAAATCAGATAATTCTGAATCTCCTTATTATGCTCAACTTAAAGCTAGCATTAATCAAACTATTGAAGATGTTAATGTTAATGGTATTGGTTTTGTTCCTGTTCTCCAAACTGTTGTAGATAATACAGGTTTTAGAGCTGGCGGATATTTTAGATACGAAAAAGAAGGTAATGTTTATATTGTTACTAACTTAGGTCGTGTAACTACTAAATCTGTTAGTCTTACTCCTGACTATATGTATAGTAAGAAAGTAACTATTAATAGTGTTAGTCAATTACAATTCCCTAGACGTAATGCCATTACTCAAGTAGTTAAAGAAAATGCTAGATTAGATAAATTTGCTAATAATAACATTATTCGTGTTCAGACAGAAAATAACTTTATTAACGAAGATGTACTTGAATCTGCATTGATAGATAATGATAAAGAGATAAATGATTATATATCTCGTGTTATTGAAAGTGTTGAACGTAGTAATGCTAATGTAGAAGAAGCTGCATTAAACGATGCTTTCCGTTCATTTACAGCTATTGATTTACGTTCTAATACAGCTACTAAGTTAAATGATAACTTACGTGAACAAGCGTTGAGAATTATCAATGGTTATACTAATAGACGTATTGATGATTTCTTATTTGATATACACAACTTCTTTACTACTTATGTTACTAATCCTGACGGAACTTATAAGTTAGATGAAAATGGTAACAAGATAGTTCAAGAGAAATGGAGTATAACTAATAAGAAGTTATTCGACCTTATGTTAAAGGATGAAACATTACGTACTCGTTATGAGATGTTCCTAGATGATATTAATAGATTTGTAGAAGACTATTCTATTATTGAAGCTATTCAACCTTATAATATTGATGAGGCTTATACTGTAAGTGAAACAGAAGAAGAAATCGAAGGTTTGCGTAGAACTAATGATATGCTTAAACAGATTAAGGATAAGTTCAAACGTATCAAAGACTTAGATAATGTAGTTAAACGTAGTACTAAGATGTACTTCGATAGTTACATTACTAGTCTTTCTGGTGACCCTCGTGTACAATCTAATATGCTTAGTATTACAGAAGCATTTGAAGATGAAAACTTCTTCCAGTTTTGGTTGGCTGATAGTCAAGAAACACATATACCAATAGTTCAAATAGTTCTTAAACAAATGATGAATCAGTTAAGAGCTAGTGAAATAGAAGCTAGAGACAAAAAGATAGCGTTTACTTCGGCAATATCAACTATCATTGAGGACGCGAAAAACAACGGTATAGACGTGTCTCTGAACGATATTTTGGACGAAAATGGCAATCTTTTGCTGCCGTATAATGAAACGTTCACTGAAAAATTAAGGTCGCTAAAAGAGGCTGTAAAGCTGGCACAAATCGAAGACCCGAATGGTCGAGACGGTTTAATATATAAGAAAGCTAAAGATGAGTTAGAGAAGTTCTTAATAGATAATGTAGAACGTGAATACGTTAAAGAGATGTATCAAGAGTACTACAATACAAACCAGTTACTTAATAAATACCCTGAAACTTATGTTAAGTTAATGAAGCTATTGCATGAAGAAGGAGATATATTAAGTACAATGATTGACAATGATTATAGTACTCTTACTGTTCAAAATGAAAGACGTCTTAACGAGATTCAAAGTGAACTTACTGAAATGCGTGCTGTTATTGATGTTGACGGTAATTATAAAGAGAATTATTATGAAGCTAATGCAGTTAATAATTATCTATTGTCTCGTCGTCAACTTAATAATAAGTATAAAGAGAACAGACCTAAGGATGCTTTTACTATTCGTTATAAACAAGCTATTGAAGGACTTCAATACCCTGAAACATCTGAAACTTATCGAGAATCAGTTGAATGGCTTAAAGCTAATACTGACTATAAGTTAAAAGGTGAGTTCTTAGATGAGTTAAAGAAGGCTTATATGGATACTCGTGCTGGCAATCCTTTCGATAGTTTTGTTCGTACTATGGCATACGGTAAGTATGATGAAACAGGTGTTATTGACGGCACCAAGTTTACAGAAGTGCAAATAGCTAACTTAAAGAAACATCAAGAGCAAATGTTTGCAGCAGCTGTTGGTAGAGTTAAGCCAAATGAAGAACAAGCTCAAAAATGGTTAGATGAGCATATAAGCTATATCAATACTGTATACTACGAAGCTATGTATGTGGCTATGAACAAAATGGGTAAAGTAGTATTTGATAAATGGTATAACGAGAATCATGTGCTTAATCCTATTACTAAAGAATACGAACCATTAGCTATTTGGAGACAAATGATAGTTAAGGACGAAGCTAATAATATGGAATATAGTCCTAAATATAAATGGTTAGAAACTAAAGTTAAAGACAAGTACAAGAATCTTAACTATGATGAAGTTAAGTTACAACCTTCTACTAATAAATATCGCAATGATAAATATTATGGAATGAATAACTATCAGCAACAACTATACAATGAAGTAGATAATCTACTTAATAGTCTTGTTAAAGATAAACGTAGTCGTGCTTATATTAATCGTGGTTATTTACCTAATCAAGCTATTGAACAACCTCATCAAGGTTTTACTGATTATTGGCAAGACTTTAAACGCAGTCATGGTTGGTATGATACTCCTAATAAATCTGATATAGAGCTTAATCTATATAAGAGATTTAGTAATGCTCCTATGTTACATAGTTTATCAGAGATTAAACTTCTTCCTATTCGTGAGAAACAAGAAGGTGAAACTATTGATGAATATCTAGCTTATGTTCGTGAAACACAAACTAAGAATAATGAATTACGTAAGCAAAGGGCGCAGGAAAATGCAGAGCGTAATAATCCTAATGTTCTTGAAAGACTTAATTCATTTATTGATAGTATGTATAACTTTAATACTCGTAATGATATAGCTAGATTAGCTAAAATTACTAGTAATCAATTACGTAATATGGATATTATTAAGAGAAATCCTAACGATAAACTTATGGATAATAGATTACTTAGTAGAATTACTGGTAAACAAGAAATACGCACAACTAAAAGTGATGATTCTAATATAGTTAAGCACTTTGAGAATCAAGTTCGTAAGTTAGTATTTAATGAATTTGAAATGGATGAAGGTACTCGTTCTAAAGTATCTCGTGTTATGCGTAATATGGTATCTAGTAAGTTTATGATGTTAAACGTTACTGGTGGTATTGCCAACGTATTATATGGTAAGACACAGATACAAATGGAAATGGCTGCCGGACAATTCTTTAAATACAAAGACTTCCGTAAAGGTGAGAACGAATGGATGCAGAATGTAGGTAGTTATTTAGCTGATGCTTATAATGAAACTACTAATAACGAAACTAATGCTATTATTAGATTATTCAATGTTATTGAATCTGATATGATAACAGAACGTTATGGTAAAGGTAACAATCCTATGGGTAAATTAGAAAATCTGTTGTTTATCCAACAAACCGCAGGTGAACATTATATGCAGAACGCTACATTGTTAGCTATGCTTCATTCTCATAGAGTTGTTGCTGTTAATGGTAAGAATAAAGTAATGTCATTTGAACAGTTTGCTATGGGACTTAGAGAAGAAGCATTGCTTAAAGTTCTTCGTAAGAATAATCCTGAATTAGTTACTAAATATGAAACATTCAGAGATAAAGTACTTGAATCATATATTGAGAAAGAACGTTATGTTAAGTTTAAAGCTGATATAATAACTGACTTCTTACGCTCTGTTCCTAAAGAAATAAGAGAAGAGTTTAAAGCTACCTATAAAGAAGATACTAAAGAAGAAAGAACTAAGTTTGAGAATCACCCTTCTTTTAGAGAAAGTCTTATCTTGAAGAACGGTGTTGCTACTCTTAAACTTGACAGTGGTCTTACTAATAATGATATTGCAGCTTTCCGTAATAAGGTTATATCAGTTAATCATCAAATACATGGTATCTATGATAAGATTGGTGCTAATCAATTACAACAATCTTGGTGGGGAGCTTTACTAATGCAGTTCCATAAACACTTAGTTCCTGGATTCCAAAAACGTTTTGGTTATCGTTTAGGTCACTTTGACGGTATATATAATGAAACTAGAGAATCTATTAGTAAAGGAACTTATGTTAGTTTAGGTGAGTTTATAGCAATGCCATTTAAGAAATACTACGAACTTAATGATAGTAACGAACTTCAAGCTGTTCGTACTCTTCAAGGAATTGCTAAAGGTTATGCAGATTTTGTAGCTAATCTTACTACTTATTATAACATTCTTCCTGAATATGATAAAGCCAATATTCGTAGATGCTTAGGTGAATGGATAGCTATTACTAAGGCAGTAGCACTATTTGTAGTAGGAAAATTAATGCTAGATGACGATGATGATTCTACACAAGTAGCTGACTATATCCTATATAGTGCTGACCGTCTAATGTCTGAAACTATTCAATATACTCCGTGGGGAATAGTTAATGAAGGTAAGAAACTATATAGTCAACCTGTTGCTGCATTAAGTATTGCGCAAGATAATCTTAGATTATTAGGAGCACTTTGTAGCTATATTATTACTGGTAATCCTGATGATTTATATTATAATTCAGGAAGCTATTCAGGTGAAAATAAACTTGTAGTAAATTTCTTTAAACAAGTACCATTAGTTAATCAGATTATAAAACATGAAAGACTTGGTGCTAATAATAGTTACTATAAAGTACGTAGTAGTCCATTTAGTGGTCTAGGTCAAGTTGTTGCTAATATGATTACTGATGAAGATGAAGAATAACTAACTACTTAATATTACAACTCATAGGAAAGCCCGAACTGCTCGTGAGAGTAATTCGGGCTAATTTTTATATTTTAAATTATTTAGGTGGTGTACAAATAACAGTAAACACATCAGGAGCATCAATAAGAAATATCTTACTAATATCTTTACGAGTAATATTATTATCTCTACAATAATTATCTAAAGCTTTTTCAACTTCTTCTTCGAGATAATACAATAAGACTATACTAGATTTATTTATAAGGTCTTTATATACACCTAACTTTTTAGTTTCAAACTTATTCATTGTCTTCTCTCCTATCAGTTATTATTATCGTATTATCTTCAATTCTTATATTAAACTTATTTCTGTATTCAGTTTGAATCATAGAGAACTTCATTGGACTAAATCTATAAATGTATCTATGATTAACAACATACTTATGTTTAATTTGAGTTTTATATAAAAGATTAAAATCAATAAGTCTATTAAGAGCTTTATATGCAGCTGGTTTACTAATACAACATGCAGACATTATATCTTCAATAGTTAACCTTATAACATTAGTTCCGGTATTTTCTCCGATACTGCATCCAAGATAACGTTGGATATATTCTACTAATTTCCTAGTAGGTTCGCCAATATCTTTACTAGTAATATCATCATAAAGTCTATCAGTAACAACTGTATAATATCCAAAAGAAATACCTAGAATCTTAATACTATCTCCGTCTTCTGTAATAGCATCAAGTTTTATAGATTTCCCCTCTGTAAAAGGTACTGGATATATACTAAGATAATCTAATCCTAAATTTCTAATTAGCCTGTTATTAGAACGAAGTTCAGCTCTATAAACAGACTTATCCTTTAAGTTTTTGTCCATATTTAAGAATTTACATTTGTCACTAAATATAACGAAATTATATAAAATACACAATAAATCGTAGAAAATTATATATCTAAATAAACAGAAAGTTAACTCGGAGAGAAAACAAGTTTAAGTAGATTACACTTAGTGACAACTTAAAATATTGATAATCAAAGAATTAAGTAGTATAATAAATATATTATATTATAGTCATTGTTGTTATTTTTTACATGCTTTATTTGTCTCACTATATCCCGCTAGCCTAACGGCTAGCTTTCTTCCCCCATAAAGGAGCAGGTTTACCGATAATTCCACTCCTTTATGGGGGATTTAGCGAGCTTTGCGAGCGTAGGCAAGTCCAGCAATACAACTATCATTAATACGTTGATTTTATCCAAGTACAACATAAAAAAA
>UMKL01027955.1_pt1 | contig 53774 bp, 18 predicted proteins | sample 1966241 | NCBI WGS metagenome assembly UMKL01 (sample SAMEA4836170, study PRJEB28245) | human gut metagenome | biome: gut microbiome; material: fecal sample | place: Denmark | collected 2008 | reverse complement strand
GGGTTGGTTTATGTAAAAATTTAATTGTTTCTCTTTTTATTTTCTTCTTTTTCTATTATTTTATCTCTTTTCTCTAGTTCTTCTAATTTTTGTAATTCTTTTAAATTAGCCATCTCTTCGCTATCCACTGTATTATCAATACTATCTTTATCATTTCCGCTTGCATTTTTTATTACTTTTACGTCTTTTGCTGGATATGTTTTGTATGTTGTGATGTCGTCTTTCCTAAATTGTACCTTTATTGCTTCTTTCAATACCTCTTGTGTAACAACAGTTCCTTCTCCATCTTCTGTTTTTACTATTGAACCTACTTTTGGTAATTTTTTTATTTTGTCTTCATATACTTCTTGCTCATATTTCAAGCAACACATTAGTCTTCCACAGTTTCCAGATATTTTCGATGGATTTAGAGAAGCACTTTGCTCTTTTGCCATTTTTATTGATACCATGTCAAAATTATTTAAAAATGAGCAACAGCATAGTTCTCTTCCGCAAACACCATTTCCACCTATTTTTCTAACTTCATCTCTAACACCTATTTGTCTTAGCTCTATTCTTGTTTTGTAGATAGCTGCTAAATCTTTTACAAGCTCTCTAAAATCTACACGTCCATCAGCTGTAAAATAGAATATTATTTTACTATTGTCAAACTTATATTCTACGTCTACTAAGTTCATGTCTAATTTGTGTTTTTTTATTTTTTCTTTGCACACTTTCATTGCTTTTTGCTCTTTTATTTTGTTGTCTTCTACTCTTTTTAAATCTCTATTATTTGCAAGTCTTACTATTCTTTTTAGTTCTGTTGAAACTTTATCGTCTGGAATCTGTCTTTTATTTATTACAACTTCTCCTACGTCTTCTCCCATTGTAGTTTCAACCACGACTTTATCTTTTAAGTTTAATTGTATGTATCCTGGATCAAAGAAATAAACTTTACCAGGCTTTCTGAATCTAACTCCAACTATTGTTTTCATCTATAGTCCCCTTTCTTAAATTTAGTTGAAAATAATTAAATTATTTTTCAACCGTTTCCTCCCACATTTTCAATAATAAATTGTCTATACACATATCATAATTATTATTCAAAACTATTCTATTTTTGGTGTCTTCTATTATTGCTATTAAATTCAAAAATTTTGCTCTATAATCTTTACTTTTGTTGATATATTCATAAATTATTACTATCATATAGTCTAATAAATCATTGATAACCTCTTTTGATTTATATAATATTTCGAATTGGCTTAACATTTTTACTACATTTGGTATTTTCCCATTTAGAAAATTGTTAGTTGTACTTTCTACTGCATTGTATTCTTCTAAATTTTCATTTACCTTCATTAGCTTTCCAATGCTTCCGTTACACATCTTTAGCAAATTTTCACTTGGCACTTGCATTCCTTGTACACTATTTATGTATGAGATTAAATCACTCGTTTCAAGATTATTAAAACTTATTTTTAAGCATCTAGATTTTATTGTGTTTAACAATTTATTTTCGTTTGCAGTTATTAATATTATCATTATGTATTCAGGTGGCTCTTCTAGCGTTTTTAATAGGCTATTTTGAGCCTCTTCTGTCATTTTATCACTATCATTTATTATAAATATTTTTTTTCTCGACACAATTGGTTTTGTATACACATTTTCTTGCATCTCTCTTATCTGTGCTATTTTGATAGAATTCCCATCAGGCTCTATCAAAACGAAGTCTGGATTGTTTCCTGAATCAAATTTTACACACGAGCTACAATTATCATTTTCAGTTTTATTGTTCAAGCATAAAGCCATTTTAGCAAGTTCCTTTGCAAATAACTTTTTTCCTATTCCTTCTTGCCCTACAAATAAATAGCTGTGCGATAATGTATTATTTTTTATATTATCTATAAATTCTGATTTTATCTTTTTATTTCCAATAATATTTTCAAAACTCAAGTTTTTATCTCCTATTCAGCTTTTTTTATAGTTCCAAATTTATTTAATGGCCAAAATCTTATAGTAACTTTTCCTTCTATTTTTTCTAATGGAATACAACCAAATCTTCTGCAATCTGCAGAAACGCTTCTATTATCTCCCATCGCAAATACGTAACCTTCTGGAACTACTATATCTGTAAACATTCCACCATAAGCTTCAGTTTTCACATTTGAATTTAAGTAAGCAGATTCGTCTAGTTCTTCACCATTAATATATACTTTTCCGTCCATTATTTGTACATGCTCACCTGGCAAGCCTATAACTCTTTTTATATAGCTCGTCTTTCCCCATTCTAACACATAATAGGCAAACTTAGAAAATATATTTGTTGGCACTTTATCATATATTGCAACTGGATTACTTAAATCTACTTTATCTTCTCCAATGTATGTAACGCTTGGTTGTTCAAATGTAATTATATCTCCTCTTTTAGGAAGTTGCTTTCTTGTTCTTGGTATTCTGTTTAGTACTAACCTTTCCCCTTGCTTTAATGTAGGATACATTGAGTCCATCTGAACTACTGTTGGAGTTCCAACATAATATCTTATTAATAATGCAAGTACAATTGCTATTACTATGCATTCAATCCATTCTAATATATTTTTTAATTTATCACTCATTTTCTGTTCCTTTCTTTACAGCTGGAATTCTAATTACTACTTCTGTTCCTTTTCCCAATTCACTCTTAATGTCTATACTTCCATTGTTTTGTTCTATTATCTCTTTTGCTATTGATAGACCTAGTCCTGTTCCACCCATTTCTCTTGAACGAGCCTTATCTACCCTGTAGAAACGTTCGAACACTCTTGCTAAATCTTCTTTTGGAATTCCAATTCCATTGTCTATTACTTTTATGTAGGCATCATTGTATACAAAACCAACATAAATTTTGATAATTCCTTCTTCTTGCGTATATTTCACAGCGTTAGATAATACGTTTAAGATTACTCTTTCTATTCCATTCTTGTCTGCTTCTATTGGTGGAACATCGGCTGTAACGTAACATTCAACATTTTGTTTTTTCTTTTCTATTTCTATTGCTAGTTTTTCTTGGCATTTTTTTGCTATCTCACCTAAGTCAAAGGTTGTAACCTCTCTTGTCATTCTGTTTGTATCATATCTTGAAAGTGTTAGTAGGTCGCTTACCAAATCTGCCATTCTTCTGCCTTCAGACGAAATTACAGATAAAAATCTTTGCTGTGTTTCTTTGTCGTAATCTCCGTCTTGTAATGTGTCTGCATAACCAATTATCGATGTGATAGGTGTTTTTAATTCATGAGATACATCTGCAACAAATTCTTTTCTCATATCATCTAGCTTAACATGCTCTGTAATATTTTGAATAACAGCAATTATTCCAGATGATAAATCATTTTCATCTTTGTATGATGCTAAGAAAACGTTTATAGTTTTATCTCCAATTACTATTTTCTCTTCAGCAGTATTATCCAAGTACAAAATTGCATCCATTTTTATATTTGCATCAAATCTGCTAAAAATTTCTTCAAAATTTGATTCTTTATCAATTTTTAGAAGTGCCTTAGCAGCTGGATTTATATGCATAATATTACCTTTTTCATCAAAGGCCACTATGCCATCATTCATGTGTAATAAAATAGCTTCAATTTCTCTTTTTTGTCTATTTACCTCATTCAATTTTTGGTTCATTTCCACATTCATAACACTAATTATATTTATAATAGAATCTAATTCTGTTTTCTTTTTTCTTTTTTTCTTAGGGTTTAACTCTATAAGTTCAACACTCTCACCATTTGCTAGTTTTTGAGCATTTATTATCATTTTATTTAGTGGCTTTACAATAGCCTCTGAAATAAATATTCCAACAACAATTACAATGCAAGAAAATACTAATATTGTTCCTAATATTAGTATTTTTGCTTGGTTCATTTGAGTATCCGTAATATTTATTAAATCTTGAGAAGTTACATATTCCGAAGTTCCTATAAAATCTTGAGTTTCACCTACTATCCCAGCAAAAAAAGCGCCCATTCCAATTATTATAATTGTTCCTATTATAAAGAATATCAATAATATTTTATTTTGTAATTTTTTCATCATTAATTCCTTTTATTTAGAGGCTAGATAGTATCCAATCCCTCTTTTATTAATAATAATTTTTGAATTCTTTGTGCTGTCTCCTAGTTTTTCTCTAATTCTACAAACAGTTACGTCTACAGTTCTTATGTCTCCATAGTACTCGTAATTCCATACTTTTTCAAGTAGAACTTCTCTTGTAACTGGAACTCCAGGTTGCATTGCTAAGAATTTAACAAGCTCAAATTCCTTTGGTGTAAGTGGCTTAACTTCTCCCTTTACTTTAACTTCAACCTTTTCTAAGTCAAGTTCTAGGTCTCCTACAACAATTTTTGTGTCCTTCTTTTTCTCTTTAGCATTATTTTCATCATCATTTTTTCTTAAGTTTGCTTTTACTCTCGCCATCAATTCTCTTACGCTAAAAGGTTTCGTAATATAGTCGTCTGCACCTAGTTCAAGTCCTACAATTTTATCAACTTCTTCATCTCTGGCAGAAATCATTAATATTGGAACATTGTATACTTGCTTTACCCTATTGCAAACAGTTAATCCATCTACTTTTGGAAGCATTACATCTAACAATATTAAATCTGGTCTTGCTTCTAGTGCCACATTTATGCCCATTTCGCCATCAGTGGCTTCTAATGTGTTATACCCCTCTTTTTTTAAATTATATACCAAAATGTCTATTATTGGCTTTTCATCGTCAACAACTAATATTGTTTTTTTGTTTGGATCTAATTCTTCTTTCATAGAAGCACACTCCTTCTTTTTATTTTCGTTTTATCTATCGTCTCTTTCTTGTGATTTTGAACGCTCTATTTCTTGCATTTTGATTTTTTCTCCATCTTTTTCGGTCACTAGTTTATAGTTTGCATCAAAAGCTTGCGCATCTGCAAAATTCTCAATAATCTTATCTAACGTTTCTGTTGGTATTTTGCCATCTTTTGAAAAATGATATTTTTCAAGTTCATTTGATTTTTGAATTTCATTTACGAATTTCTTATCTATGCTTCCACTATAGAACAAAGATGTAGCGCTCTTTAGTTCTTGGCCTGTTGGTAATTTTATTTCCGTAACTTTGCTAACCTCGCTGCCATCAAAAACCTCATCACAATATACTTGTATTCTATTTACATCACTTGGATCTTTTATACCATATGCTTCTGCAATTTTCTTCTTAATTATCGCATTATAATTATCTGTTACCAATTGTTTTGCATTACCAATTGTATTACATGCTTCTAAATAGGCTTCCTGCTCATTAAATGTTGTTTCTACCTTATTTTTATATTTATTATACGTATCTATGGCATTTGTCAATTCTTCAAGCCTATCAAAATCTTCCACAGAAACGACCTTACTCATCATTGGATTTGCTTTTATACTTGCTAAATATTCCTCAGAATCTGCTACCATTTGTATTGCAGCTTTTGTATCATTTGTATTTCTAATATTTTTAGCCATATTTGAAATTATTGGACCACCAATTATTCCCGCTGCCAAGCTAACTGTTGCAGCTCCAAGTCCTAACTTTTTATATAATGATATCTTTTTTTGTAATTGTTTGCTTTTATAGACTCTTCTTCTTGCTTGCTCATTTGTTTCTCTAATGTTTAATGTTAATTCTCTTTTTTCCATATGTTTATCCTTTCTATGGTATAACAAAATATAATGATTTTTCAGCTACCATTTCCGTTCAAAATCTTTGCCCTTATTATAACTCTACCACGCATATATGTCAAAGCTTTTTTTCAATATTATTACTAGTTTATTACATTTAAGTTTCATAAATAATTTTGACTATTGATTTACTCATAATTATGTATCTTCGCCCAAAAAAGGGGCGTCCCTATTGGGCGAAAATTTATATTATTACTTCTATATTGTATACTCCATTTTCTCCTATTTTTATTTGTTTTTCTGGTATTCCTTCTCCATTACATATCATTTGTTTTACAATGGTTGTATTGCTTATGCTTGTGATGTTGGCAGTATTTTCTCCTGTTTTTTCGCTGTTTTTATTTAGACCTAAAATAATGTTTCCACGTGCTACTTTTATATTTAATACGCTGTTTTTGTATTTATATTTTATTTCGTAATTGTCCCAATTTTGTGGTATGTGTGGTTCTATTTTTAGATATTCGTTTTCTATATTTAATCCTAAAATATATTTTATTCCTGCAATATACATCCAACTGCTTGAACCTGTATACCACGTCCAGCCTCCACGGCCAGCTAAGTTTCCTTGTCCATACACGTCTGCTGCTATTACATATGGTTCTACTTTGTATTTGCTACTTTCGTCTTTGGTACGCGCATGTTCTATTGGATTTATCATTCTAAAGTTTTCATATGCTTTGTCATTTAAGTTCAGCATGGTTTGAGCAATTATCGTCCAAGTTGCAGCATGTGTGTATTGTCCTCCATTTTCTCTTGTTCCCGGCAAATATGCCTTTATATATCCAGGTTCTAACTTGCTTTTTTCGAATGGTGGGTCTAACAATTTTATTATTCCTATTTCTTTATCTACCAAATGGTTTTCTAGGCTTTCCATTGCTATATATTTTTTGTCATTATTGCCTGCTCCAGAAATTGTTGCCCAACTTTGTGATATGCTATCTATTTTGCATTCTTCGTTTTGCAAACTTCCGAGTGCATCTCCATCATCTGTAAAGGCTCTTTTATACCATCTACCATCCCATGCATTGTTATTTAATGCTCTTTTTAGCTCTTCCATTATAAACTGATATTTCTCTTTCTTCTCGAAATTTCCCATTCTTTCACAAATAGGAATAAATTCTTTTAACACAGCATACATGAAGAAACCAAGCCATACACTCTCTCCTTTTCCTTTTGCTCCGACATTGCTCATTCCATCGTTCCAATCTCCCGTACCGATTTTAGGCAGACCATGTTCTCCAAAATTTCCTATTCCAGTTTGATTTAATCCTTCTTTTCCAAGATTGTCCGTTTCTCCTTTATTCTGTTCTGCATCTTGTTCATATTTTCCTACTTTTATTTTTTCAACTTCATTATCTTCTATTCCAATTGCCTTTTCTATTGCTCTTATGCAGTGTTTGTATACACTTTCTTTAAAGTCTGCGTCTTTGTATAAATCATACCTTTCATTTTCGTTTTCGGATAATTGCAGTCCGTCTTTGTATGACGGGTTTTCTTCTAAAATTTCATAATCTCCGGTAAAGGAAATGTAGTCTGCGACTACGTATGGAAGCCACAACAAGTCATCAGAGATTCTGGTTCGTATTCCCTTATCAGTTTCTTCGTGCCACCAGTGTTCAACATCTCCTTCAATAAATTGATGTCTGCAATTTCGTAATATTTGTTCTCTTGCGATGTTTGGTTCTACATATTTTATAAGCATACAATCTTGAAGTTGGTCTCTGAAACCATATGCACCACCAGATTGATAGAACCCAGTCTTGCCATACATTCTAGAGCTTATTGTTTGGTATATTAACCAACCATTTAACAATATATTTGTAGATTCCATTGGTGTGTTTATTTGCAATTTGTTTACTAGCTGTTCCCAATGTCTTCTTATATTTATATATTCATTTTTGCAGTTATTTACATTTGAATACTTATATGCCAAGTCTTGATATTCTTCTCTGTTCGACGCATCTCCCAAGGTAAATACTATTTCTTTTGTCGAATATGCTTCTATTGTTACATTTATCTGAATTGCGACTATTCCATCTTCTCCAAATGAATTCTCCCTGTTTAGAGCAAGTTCGTCTAACCCAACCGGATCTTCTAATGTTGAATTTTTTAGGAACGATGTTTTACTTCCAGTGTATGAGCTTATTTTTTCACTGCACCCGATAAAAACTTGATTGTTATTTTTTTCATCTGATAGATTTTTTACAAGCATAATGTTTGACGCATTATTCATTTCTAACTGTAGAAATCCATTGCTTTTTATCTCGTCCTCACCTAAAACAGGCTTTATATAATAAATTAATTTTAAATTTTTACGCTGAGGGTTTTTGTTTTCTAAGGTTATTAAATTTACTTTAATATTGTCGTTTTCTGGTACGAACATATCAACAGTCTGCCTTATTCTCGAAGAACTATGAATATATTTTGCATAGCCAAATCCATATATTACAAAATAATCGTTATTGTCTGGCATAGGATTAAATCCCAGCGACCACTTTCTGCCTGTATCCATATCTTTTGCATATATTATTTCTGATGGAGTGTCTAGCACTTGATCATTTGACCATGCTGTAATTCTGTTTAATCTACTGTTCTTGTACCAAGTATATCCTCCCATATTCTCTGTTGTTAATGTTCCAAAGGTTTTATTGACTAAAACATGGCTCCACACCGTCGGTAGCTTACGGGTTTTATTAACGCAAATCAAATATTCCTTGCCATCTTTAGAAAATCCGCCATATTCGTTAAAATATTTTAAAGAAGCCTCGTCTATGAAGTTTTCTTTCTCGTTATTTACTTCTATAAAATTGTTTTGTTTTGCATCAAAAACGGTTTCTTTAACATTGTCTAGCATCTTGCTTTCTATGTCTTCCATTTGAAGTGCTAGAGAGCTGTAATAAGCGTTTATTACTAAGTTTGCACGCTCTTCTAGCAGTTTTTTATCTTTCTTCTCTATATTTTCCAAGCAGAAAATTCCAGCTGGAATATTAAGCAAGTACGCTAAGTTTCTATTAAAAATAGCCCTTTGTATAGCGTCTTTTACATAATTTTCGTACGATTCTTTTTCTTCATTTAATATTACTAAATCCACTTTGATATTCTTTACCCTGAAGAATTCATAAGCACTTAAAACTTCTTGAATTATATCAATATCATTTATGTCTTTTATTTTTACCATTAATATTGGCAAGTCTCCAGATATTCCATATTTCCACAGTTCAGATACTGGACACTGTCTATCATACGAAGCTTTTATAGAAACTTTTGGTGTAAACAGCAAATATGAAAGCATTTTCTGATATACTTCTATGTCTTTGCCTTTTATACCTAGATATCTATTCTCCGCCTCACTCTTTGCTTTTAACAGTTCGAAGGTACGTTTTGTATTTTCATTGTTCATAAATTTTGCCATGTTTTTTATTACTTGCTCTTTATCATATCCAACTGAAATTATTAGGTCAAATATTGCTGTTTCTTCTGGTTTTATATCGACAGTTTTCTTTAATGAAATTATTGGGTCTGTGGTGTAACCAATCTTCTTGCTAAATGGAATCGAATTTTCTACTTCACGTGGAATTCTGTAATTACACCTGCCCCATAATTTTTCTTTATCAATCTCGAATTCTACGTCTCCCAATTCATTCGACTGGCTAAATAGATTTACTGCCATATATGCATCTTTTTCACCGTTAGTGTGTGCTTTTCTCTTAACGACTATTGTGTTTATTGAATCTATATACTCAAACGAAACAAATAAATTATTGAAGGCCTTGTGCGCAAAATCCTGCATTGCATTTGATAATACTGGTTCTAAAAGTGCCGTTATTTCCAATACTTCTTCAGACACACCATTGTTTTTCAGTTCCAGCCTTCTTATTTCGACTGGGTCATCTGTATCTACTATTATTTTTGTAACAGTTCGAATATTTTCATCATTTCTTACTATTTTGTTAGCCTCAGGAGAGAAAATTATATCGTATTTATCTGGTATTCGCAGATTTTTTGAATACGTATTCGTCCAAATGTTTTTATTACGTATATTCTTAATATAAAATTTTATTCCCTGCTCTGCCTCGTCAGTTTCCTTATATCTATTAACCTGCAAATCTCCATATTTACTATAACCATTGCCATATTGGTCAAGCACGATTGTATAGTTGTCGTTTGCAATAACATTAGAAACATTCAAATTTTCGTTTATTTTGCTGTATTTTCTCTGAGTGTAATCTTCGTAATCTACATATTTTATCTTCTCAATTTTCTCTTTTTCTTCTTTTGTAGTTATCATATTTTCTGGCATTTTTTCTTGCAGTAAAATATCAACAGCCTCAATTTCCGGATTTTGCTTAAACCTCTTTTTTATTACACCATTGTTTAATAAATTGTCTATTGAAAGCAAAATTAATCCTTGATGATGTGCCATATACGTTTTTACAGGCGTATAGCCGTTTTTCGCCCTGCCAGGTGTAAAATCTATCGACTCATAGAAGCCATACTTATTGTACATTCCCTTTTCACTTAGGTTTTTTAGATTTTCTATTACTAATTTAGGTTCTTCATCAATAGCCAAAATTGAACCATATGAAGATGTTACAATCTCGTCTGAAAGTCCCCTCTTTAGCCCCAGCCAAGGTATTCCAAATGCCTTGTATTGATAATTATTATTTAAGTCTTTTAGATTAAAGGCAGCCTCAGAAATTCCCCATGGAATTCCCAATTTTTTAGCATATTCCAGCTGACTCATTATCATAAATTTACAAGACTCATCTAAAATACTGCCCGGGTATTGCTCGATGTTTATTGTAGGCATCAAATACTCAAACGAAGTTCCAGACCATGAGATAAGCCCTTTGTAATTATTTAGAGTCGTAAGAGTTCTGCTTAAATTATACCAATGCTTCTCAGTAATATCTTTTTTAGCAATAGCAACTAAACTTGTCTGCCTTGCCTCAGATGCAAGTAAGTCGTAATATGAGTCTGTTAGTTTATTTTCTTCTACATTGAAACCTATCGAAAATAGCCTATTCTCACTATCATACAATTTTGAAAAATCTGTGTTATTTATGAGCGTGTCTGTAACATTAATCATGAAATCTATCTTATTTAGCACATCAGGCGTTATTTGTACATTTTGTTCTTTTTCTTCACTACTTAAATTCTGATATATTTCATCATTCTTATTCTCTCTTTTTTCTATTAAAAACTGCTTTAAAACATACAAATATCCTACAAAATTTCCACTATCAACAGACGAAACATACTTTGGAATTAGTGGCTCTAATGTTTCTATATTGTACCAGTTGTACAAATGTCCATTCCATTTTGTAAGTCCGCTAATTGTTTCTAGCATTTTATATAATAAATTTAGTGTGTCCTCTAAATTTTCAAACTTTAAGTCATATGAAGCCATTACAGCAAGCAGTGCAAGCCCGATATTGGTTGAAGATGTTCTCATTACCACTTTTGGTTTTCTATCTTCTTGATAATTGTCTGGTGGCAAGAAGTTTGACTTTTGTGTTAGGTTTTCATTAAAATATAGCCATGTTCTATATGCAACTTCTTGCAAGTATTTTTTTTCGCTTTCATCTATTTTTTCTACAGCTTTTATTTCTTTATTTGCCTTGCTAATTTTGCACATTAAAGCTGGAGTTAAAAGCCAATACAAACCTATTATTAGCGCAAAATTTGCAATGCCAACATTTAAGCTTTGTACTAATATTGCAACAGCAATTCCTAATATTCCAAACAGAGTGTTTGCACTCATATTCTTGTAATATGAAAATACATCTGTTTTAGCCGTTCGTTCAGCTTCTTCTGATGTAATCCACTCTAAGAGATGTTTCTTGCTTTTAGTCATTCTGTATATTGTTTTGGTTTCTGCCTTTGTGGTTATCCATGCCTTGTCTGGAATTAACCCAATGTCTAAAATTCCTCTATAAACACTAGCCTTTAAACCATCTATTGTTTTTACAAACCTTTTAGTCTTAATGTTTCCATCTTTTTTACTAATGATTCCATTTATAATATCTAGTATAGTTGGAATTAGAGAAGATATCAGTGCAAGCACAATTATTCCACACATGTTTATTTTTAATACAGTTGCTATAACCGCCGAAAATACTAGCATTGCTAGTACACTACTTTCTTGTTTACTTCTTACTATATTGCTAAATATTTTATATTTACTAAGCAATTTTAATGGATTTTGTTTTATCTCGCCTTTTTTATTTTCTATTGTTTTTCCAAGCCATGGTAATATTTGATAGTCGCCTCTAATCCATCTATATAGCCTCGTTCTAAAACTTATATAGCTTGATGGATAGCCATCCATAAGCATTATGTCTGATGTTAGTGCACATCTTAAATAGCTTCCTTCTAATAAGTCGTGGCTCAAAACCGTATTTTCTTTAATCTCATTTGCAAGCACTTTCGAAAATATAGATAAATCGTAAATTCCTTTTCCAGTAAAAATTCCTTCATCAAAATTGTCTTGATACAAATTTGAAATTACATTTGTATATGAGTCTGTCCCTCCTTCGCCTGCATATACTTGAGTAAATATGCTCTTTCTGCTCTCTACTAGTCCAACTCCAACACGTGGTTGCATTAGTGCATGCCCTGAAATTACTAGATCTCCTCTCTCATTTACTTCTGGTTTATTTAAAATATGAGCCATTGCTCCAACAAGCTCTAATCCAGATTTCAATGTTAAATCAGTATCTGAGTCCAATGTTATAATGTATTTTACTTTTTTTATTTGTGAGATATCTATAGTATTAGCCCTAAAAGGATTTGCAATATTCCCGAGCAAATATTCATTTAATTGGTTTAATAAGCCTCTTTTACGTTCCCATCCCATGTAACACTCTTCATTAGAATTCCAAATTCTTTTTCTATATACAAAATTGAAAATGTTACCATATTTTTCGTTTAGCCTTTTTGATTGCTCTATTCCTTCTCTTATAACTTCTTCATCAAACTCTTCTATTTCCTTGTTTCCAGAACTACAGTCTCCCAGCAAAGTAAAGTACAAATTTTTGCTCTTGTTTGCAATATAATAAACCTCTAATTTTTTCATTAATTCTTTAACTTTTTCTTTGCTCTTTACTATCGTAGGAATTACCACCATTGTGCTGCAATTCTCTGGAATTCCGTTTTGAAAATCAATTTTCGGAATAAGCTTTGGTTTTATCACTTTACTTAGCACATATTGAATAATCTTAGAAACAATATTTTCTATTGGCAATATTGAAACCAATGCTAGAATTATTGAAAGTAATACTTTAACTAATATTTGAATATTTCCTATAAAATTACGAGTAACGTCTCCAAAGCTCTTGTACCATAACATATAATAAAAATTAATGCTCAAAATAAGTGTCAACAGCAAAGAAACTCCCCATACTGTCTCTATATAGATTTTTGCCTTTTCTTCATTTGATTTTAGTGTAATCTTCTTTTCTAGCAGGCTATTCAATAAAATTTCTTTTCCATCAGAAATTAAGTAAAACCCAATATGCATGCTCTTTTCGTTTGCTTCTGGTTTCTCACTAGCCTGCAAACTTAACTCTAAGCACTTTTTTGCAATATAAATTTCTGAAATTTTAGTCTTTTTAGAAATCTCCTGTATTGCATTTCTGTAATAACTTTTAGTAGTACTATCCATTTTCTCATACTGCTTTACTGGGTCTTGTTTTAGAATATCCTCTACCCTATTTATCTTTTCGAATATTTCCAAGAAATTAATTCTCGAAATTGCCTTAAGAGTCAATATACAATTTCCAACAGATACTTTCTTTACTGCAATATCAAAATGCTCTTTTTTTACAACCTCGTAGATATCGCTGCCTGTTTTTGCAACTTCGTCTTCCAAAATATTTAGATACGCATATGCCTTGCTTCCCATCTTTTTTAGTCTATATGACATATACTCTATGAACGCATTTTTTACTTGCCCATTCTCTATAAGCATAATTTTAGGTAATATTACAGTTCTGCTTTTTTTCTTTTCCTCTCCAAAATACTTGCATATAATCTCTTCTACTCTGCTCTTTTGCATTTGAGACATGTAAATTGTTTCACAAATTTCTCTTATATTTTCTATTAATGCAATCTGAATAAACAATCCAATATTCCAGATTTCATTCATGCTTAGAGTTTTTTTAGTTTGATATGCTTGTAACATATATTCTAAATTTTCTGAATTTATCTTACCATCAGTATAAGCTACCATTTCTGTTGCAAGCACATAAACACGTGCAAAGCCCTTGAACCTGCCATTTGCAAGTCCCAGAAAATCTGTATATTTCTTTAACGTTAACTCTTTACTTATATTTTTTACAATTTCTTCTATTACATATAAATTATCTAGAATCCACTCTCCTGCTGGATGTATTGGTATTCCCTGCTTTATTTGTTCATTCAATAATTTATAAATTTCTTTAATAACAAAAAAATTTTCTTTAAGTCTTGGAATTGGATACGTATCTTTCGCCGATTTTTCGGTTAAAATATGGTCAGAAGCAATTTTTTCTAAATATTGCTCCAGTTGGTATCTATCTAAAACGGTTCCTTTAATATTTAATTTCTTTTTTTCCTTCAAAAAAATCCACTCCTTGGAATATGTTTTACACATATTTTCTCCAAAAAGTGGATAGTTTATTCTATTTTTACTATAAATCTCTATTTCTCTTTATTTGTATATACGATACTACTGCAATTAATGCAAGTGCAAGCACTGCTATTGCTACATCTAATTCTCCTGTTTGAGGTAATTTTGTATTACTTTGTGTATTGTCTACTGTTATAGTATTTTCAACTACTTCTATGTCATTAGTAACATTTCCAATTACGATTGTATTTTCTACTGTGTTATTTTTGTCGTCTTTTTTGTTGTCATCATCCTTCTTGTCGTCATCCTTTTTGTCATCGTCTGGAACTACTGTACCAGTTACAGAAAATTTTAATGTTTGATCATCTAATTTTACAGTATCTTCTGCAACAGATGATAAGCTTGTAAATTTAATTTCTGTATCTTGACTTTTTAAGTTTGTTTTTACTTTTAATTTAATAATTCCTATTACCTGATTTTTGCTTGTTCCAGTATTTATTGTTGCTAAAAATGTTCCTTTTTTTGCTGTTTCTTCATCATTATAAGCTATTGACCAGTTGTTTTGTGAAGATATATCATCTGATGTAACTTTTTCAAATACATTTTCATCATATTCAAGTTTTCCACCAAATGTATTTATTCCATCTTGTCCCATTTTTATTTCTGATAGCTCAAGTGTAATAGTAATTTCTTCACCTTCATTTAATTTTGTAGAACTAGGTGTTGGTGTAAATACTAAACTTCTTTTAGTAGTATCTGTTGTATCATCTGCTTGTGTAGAAATTTCTGTGTTTTGTATAACCTCATTCTCCAAATTTACTGCCTTAACAGCAAATGTTTTGCTAGCCAGCATAGAAATTATTAATAAACTTAAAATAATTTTAGATTTACGCATTTTTTCTTTTATTCCTCCTTTTAGGCAAATTTATTTAATAACTTACAGCTATTGTTCCAATATTCTCATTGCCTTTTTTATCATATGCTAAAAATGTATATTTAGCATTTCCACCTGTTACAATATGGCTTCCTTCCGGCTCATAACTAAATGTACCATTTGGAAGTACTATGTATGCAAATTCATCTTTGCCTTCTGTAATTTGCCATTTTATTCTCCAATGTGTAGAGTCTATGGCTTCTTTGTACAATACAAGTTTTATTTCGCTTCCATTATTTATACTATCTATAGTTACATCTTTTACTGTTGCATTTCCTGCATTATCATATGCAATAAAGCTGTAAACTCCGTTTTCATATATTTCTATGCTTCCACTCGAGTTTGTAACCCTCTTGCCATCTGGTAATGTAATATTCGAAATTCCACTCTGTTCATCAGAAGATACCCATGAAATCTGTATTCCTCCATCATCTGCTGAGTCAACTGTTAAGTCTAAATTTGGATTAATTTTATCTATATTTGTAACTTGGTGTTCTACTAAAATTCCATTCCCTATTTTATCATATGCTAAAAATATATAATTTCCATTTTCAGTTACTCTATAACTGCCTTGTTTATCTGTTACATTTTCAGAACTTGGTAAAATTACATTTTGCAATCCACTTTGATAATCATCGGCTTTCCAATTTAATGTAATTTCTCCATTTGTCCATTTATCAGTATCTTGAGTTACTTCTAAAATTGGATTTATCATATCCACATTACTTACATTTATACTAAGTTCTCTCGTGTTTCCAACTCTGTCATAAATAACAAATGAATAATCTCCCATTTGTGAAACAGTAAATTCTCCTGTTGCATTTGTTGAAAATGTTGAATCTGGCAATAATATTTTTGAAAATCCACTCTGTAGGTCAAATGCTTTCCAAGAAATTTTTATTTTTTCATCTGTAAGTCTATTCTCTTGTAATGATAATACTCCTTCTGGCATTATTTTGTCAATATTATTTATATTTTCTGTCAAAATTCTGCTATTTCCAACATTATCATACAATGTAAATGTATATGTTCCATTATCTGTAACAGTGAAATCTCCACTCGCATTTGTAGTTGATGTACCATCTGGCAATACAACTCTATTAAATCCACTTTGTGAGTCCGATGCAGTCCAATGTATTTTTACATAGTCTATTACCCAGTCAGTTGGATTATGGCTCAAGCTTCCCGTTGGCGGTGTTTTATCAATATTTGTTACTGTTTCTTGTAATGTTAATGTATTTCCTGCTACATCATATACTACAAATGTATATGTTCCATTTTGTGATACTGTGTAATCTCCTGTTGCTGTTGTTTTTATTGTTCCGTCTGGTAACTTTATTTGTTTAACTCCACTATTTGCATCTGCCACACTCCAATGTATTTTCACATCTGTGTTTACCCAATTTGTTGGGCTATGACTCAAACTTCCTGTTGGTGCTGTTTTGTCTATATTATTTATTGTTACAGTATAATTTCTTGTATTTCCAACATTATCTTCTAATACAAATGTATATGAGCCATTAGCTGGTACTACATATATAGTTGATACACTATAAGTATAACTTCCATCTGGCTTTTTTATCCTTTTCACACCACTCATATCATCAGTCGTATTTAATGTAATAGTTACATCTCCATTAGTCCAATTAGTAGGATTTATTGAATGTGTACCTGTAGGTGCCGTTACATCTTTATTAACATTGAAATATACAGTTACTGGTACTGACATATTACCGCAGCTATCTGCTGCCCATACCTGAAAGAAATGCTTTCCATTCGATATATTATTTGGAATAGAAAATGATGTATGAAAATATTTTTCACTACCATTTGGTCTCAGATTATTGGCAATAACCATTTCCTCTCCACCATCTATGGCATATTTTACTGTTACAATGTCTCCATTATCAATGTCGTTCACATAGCCTTGTACATCAACTACTTCCCCTTGATAATAACTATTTTTTAATTGACTAGTTACTCTTATTGTAGGTGGTGTATTTAACGTTCCAATACCAATAGCTACTGAAAAGATGAGTTTTTCTTCGTTTTGAATAGTTCTATTTTTCCAAGAAAAGGCCATCCCAGAATCTCCTTTTCTTTCAGACTCACTTCCATAATCAAAAGTCTGTGAATTATTCCATTTATTTTCTTCTCTTATTTGATATTGTCCAAACCAATATGTATCAACATCTGTTACACCATATGAATTTCTTCCCAAAAAAGTAAAAGTATATTTGGTTCCATCTGTCATGGTAAAACCTCTGTTACCACTTAAATTTGTAATAGGCGCATAATCATTATTTGCAATCTGAATATCTGCATAGGTTGCAATTCCTATTGTTTTTGCAGAACCAGATGTATTTGTTGCTTCAAATGAGATTTTTACATAATTTCCATTACTTATATATGATAGTTTTGTTTGAACACTTACTCCATTTAATGAACCAGAGCAATTTTTTATATTAGCTTCAGTTCCATTAACATTTAACACCGAAAAATATCCTTTATCACTATATGTCGTTTGAACACTGTCGCCCCATATGTTAAAGTTTGAATCTGTCATTGGATATGCATTCATAGTTATGGCTTTAGTCGTGTTAATATTAATAGCATTAAGGAGAATAACAATTGTAAACATTGCTATTAATTTATATAATATCTTATGTTTATTCATATCTTTCTCCTTTCATTAATTTTATATTACATTACTTGTTATTCTAAATGGTATATTTTTATCATTTAAAGTAACACTTTTTATAATAAATCTTGTATATGTTTTTGTTCCTTTTTGTTTTTCATCAGATATTTCAAATTTGTTATCATTATTCTGTTTATTAGATACATCCACTGTTGAACTATATGACTGCCCCTCTTCTTTTCCTTGGTTAGAATTTGTAATATTTAGCATATTTATGTTTGCATTATGTTGCCATACCGTTCCACTTCCGTTTGAATATTGAGAAACTTCTATTTTTAATCCCTCTGGGAAGTATTCCAATACATTTACAACTTCTCCATCTTTTCTTACTAATTTAATATTACCAGTTATAGTTCCTTTTACATTAGTTGTTGCAGAATTTACTTGTATGAATTTAGAGGCATCTGACAAACTTGTATCTGAAATTAAGAAGTCTGCACCATTTGCAACTGTACTTCCATTATTCGTACGTGTAAAACTATTTATCTCAAATTCAATATGATCAATTTCGCTTGTATTTAAACGCCCCATATTAACTTGTATTGTTTCTATATTTGCATTTCCTGCCACATCATAAATAATTATAGATACCTGATGTGTTTTTGAGCTTTGTTCTATTACATCAAAATCTGCAGTATTTTCACTAGAATTTAATTCTTTATATAATTTTCCATCTATATATAATTGATATTTTGCTGTTCCTGATAAATTCTCCTCTGATGAAGCTTGTATGTGGAACGTTTTTCCTGTTATTTGACTTGCCACTAATTTTATATTTTGAGGAGTCGTTTTATCTATTTTTATAACCTGTGTAACTCCTTCTGATTTATTACCTGCCACATCATATTCATATATTGTAATTGTATAAATTCCTTCATTTACAATCGACATCTCTTGTCCATTTGTCCTAGTTTCTGGTACATTTACTGTACCACTTACTTCATATGTTGCGTGACTAACACCTGAGCCACCTTCATCTTCTGTAGATTCTATTATTTTTAGATTTACATCTCCCTTATACCATTCATTATCTTCTTGGTCTTTTTCTCCTTTTACAATTTGTAATACTGGTGCAACTGGAGCTGTTTTATCAATTTTTACTTTAAATGATGTTTCACTTTCATTTCCCACATCATCTCTATTTATAACCGTAATTGTGTATAATCCTTCTTGAGTAATTGTTAGTGGTTCAGACCTTTCTTCAATGGCTACTGTTCCATCAACCTTAAACGTTGTTACTATGTTTTGACCACCTTGTACAACTTCCATATAAACATTTTGGTTTGTCCAAGTATTAGCTTTATATTCATTTCCATTTGCATCGTTTAATTTCAAAGTTAAACTTCCTGGTCTTTTTATTTGTTTATCTATAATGGCAGTATATTCTCTTTTTGTTACTAAACCTGCTTCATTCTCGGTTGAAACAATTAATTTTGTTTTTCCCTCGTTTTCCAACACAATCGGTAAACTTGTTCCTGCTTTAAGCTCATTTGCCCCTTGTGCTTCAATTGTTACTTTGTTTCCAATTTCTTTCCTTTCCTTAACATATATATTTTGTTTAGCTGTTTCTCCAAATATGTATTCTGTTCCATCTTCACTTCCAAGTGTTGCCACTATTTCAGCATTTATTGGTGAAGTTTTATTAATTTTTACAGTCAATGTTGCAATCTCAGATTTTGTTCCAATTACAGAAACACTATAAGCTTTTACTTCATATGTTCCATCTTGTTGAATTGTTATCTTTTTATCATCGTCAATTTGTGTTTCTTGAATATTTTCTGTTCCAGTAATCTCTAATACCATATATTCAATTTTTACAGGAGATTTCTCAGGTTTGTTTATTTGCAATTCAACACCAGAAGTATACCAATTATTTTTTCCTTGTTCTCCAGATAAAACACTTATAATTGGAGCTGTTGGGGTCTTTTTCCCATCAATATCCAATTTTCCATAAACAACATATTTTATTAAAATACTAACATCTTTTTGTGTAATCTCTCCGTCTCCGTCAACATCTATTGCTGTTGCATTTATCCCAGATAATTGGTGAGCTTCAAGTCCAACAACATGTTTTATTGCTTTACTTATTTCATACTGAGAAATTTCTCCATCACTATTTATATCTCCAATAACACATGCAGTATACTCATTCTCTATGTTATCAAAACGAATTTTCATTCCAGTTCCAATAACTCCATTTTTCATCTCAGTAGTACCATTCTTGGCATAAACATGAACTTTTTCTTTCTCCAAATTAAATTGTTGCTTGAATTCTTCAATATCTGTTTTAGGTATAATTCTGCTTATTGTTAAGCTTTTTTGTGAAATCGCATATTCTTCACTCTCTAGCACAACATTAATAGTATCAGCATTTACTCTAGAAAAAATGCTAATATTAATGCAAATCAATATAAATATTGCTAGAATTCTTACTCCCTTTCTTCTCATTTTTATTCTTGCTCTCCCTTCTTGGTACAAATTTGGTTAAAAATTGTAAATTTCTTTTATTTCATACATTTATACTTTTTATATTTATATATATTATAGTAAATAACTAAAAGTCTTTCAAGGCGGAAAATATTGGTATTTCTAGCTTTGTGCCATATTTGCATACGGATATTGTATTTGCTAAAATTTATTACATTTATGTTACATTTTTAGACCATTTTTCTTATTTCACTAGGGAATACTAGTTTTTAAAGCACAAAAAAACACCTATTGGAAAATGTTTTACACATTTTTTCCTTTTAGGTGGATAATTTTTATTATATTATTGTACTGATGTATTTGTTGTATCATTATTTGAATTTCCAACATATTCAGCTTTTCCAAATCCAAGTATCATTTGGAATATTGGGCTTAATAGTAAAAGTCCAAATATAAATGCTGTTGATTGATTAAATGCCTTGCCTAGTTTTACCATAGAAACTATTGATAAAGCAAGTGTTATAATCCAGCCAATAACTGGTATAGCTGATAATAAATATAATAACAATAACCATGGTGAAAGTCCTATTATTTTGTATAGAACAACTACATTATATATTGGAATTAATGCTTTCCATCCTTCTTGACCAGCTTTAACAAATATTTTCCATTGTGCAACAATTATAAGTACATAAAAAGCTACAAAAATCATGCTATATGTACTTATTAAAGATGCAATAGTAGCTACTGAAGCAAATGTTGTCATATCAGCGTATGTAGAATCATACATATTAAAGTCCTCCCTTCATTTATTTTCTAAATTGAGAATACCATACAAGATAAAATTTTTCAACACTTTTCTGCAGATTTTATATTAAATATGACTCACATTTTTTCAAGTACTGATTATAGACAAAATTTCATAATGTTTTTATAATCTAAAAATACTCCATTATTCCATTATATATCCCCCATGCAAGCTTAGTTTGGTATTCTTCCTGTTGTAATTGCTTTTCCTCTTCAGGATTTGATAAAAAACCACATTCTACAATAACTGTTGGAATCTCAACGTGTTTTATTATATACACATTATTAATTTTTAGTGGTGTTCTCTTATTTTCCTTTTGTATTGTTTCATTTAGATTGTTCTGTATACAATTGGCTAGTCTCTTTCCATCTTCATTACCATCTTTAAAAAACGTTTGCCAACCATAATACTGGTTTTCTGGAATTTTGTTTAGGTGAATACTTACAAATATGTCTGCCGATGAGTTATTTCCAATTTTTACTCTGTTTCTAATATCTGAATTTTTCTTTTCTCTTAAAGTTTTCTTATCTATATCATAAATCGCATTATTGTCCGACCTTGTGAGTACAACATTTGAGCCACTTTGTTCTAATAATTGTTGTAATTTTAGAGCTATTTTTAAATTAATTTTAGCCTCGCTAATTCCATTATTGCTTACGGCTCCGCCATCTTCGCCACCATGACCTGCGTCGATAATTATTGTCTTACTACTTACTGGTGTAGCCATAGTTTCAACTGTTTTATTAGTATTTATGTTACCTGCTGTTTGAAGCACAAACATACCAATAGGCAAAAATATTGCAAGTGTTAAAAATATTATTCTTTTTTTATTAATTACAAACATAAAAATCTCCTATGAAAATATTAATTATTTTTAATATATTCATAATGGCATCATTTAATAACAATTCAAATTAATTTAGCCTATAATCTTTTTTACTTTCTCAGTGCTTAAGTCTGCAATTTCTGATATTTTTTCAATTGAGTGCTTACAATTATTTTCCTCTCTTGCAAATATTCTTTTAAAAACATAATCTGATGTTAGTGGCAATCGTGTTTCTTTTTGAACCTCTGCCTCTAACTTCATATAGTGATTTTTTATTTTTCTAACTAATTTTTTTCGCCCAAAAAAGGGCGTCCCCATTGGGCGACGTCCTTCTTCTAAAATATTATTCTTCATTTTCTGTTGTATTTTCTACATCATCTATATCGTCAACAACATCTTCTACAGTTTTTGTATCTTCTGGCATTTTTTCTCCGTCTGGTGCTACTGATACTTCTGTGTTTTCTGGTTCTTCTGTGTTAATTCTTATTTTCTTGTATCTCTTCATACCAGTTCCGGCTGGGATTAACTTACCAATGATAACATTTTCTTTTAATCCTATTAATTCGTCTGTTTTGCCTTTTATTGCAGCTTCTGTTAATACTCTTGTTGTCTCTTGGAATGATGCTGCAGATAAGAAACTATCTGTTGCAAGTGAAGCTTTTGTTATTCCAAGTAATACACGTTTACCTGTTGCAGGTCTTAATCCTTGCTCTTCGGCTAACTTGTTCTTGTCTTCGAATTCATACATGTCTACTAGAGAACCTGCAAACATGTCTGTATCTCCATTGTCTTCAACTCTAACTTTCTTTAACATTTGTCTTGCAATAAGTTCGATGTGCTTGTCGTTGATATCAACACCTTGGTTTCTATAAACCTTTTGAACTTCGGCAATGATGTATTCAAATACACCTTGTGGTCCGCTAATTGCAAGTACTTCTGCTGGATTTTTAGAACCTTCTGTTATTTGGTCTCCGGCTTCTAGAACATCTCCTTCTCTAACTTTTAGTTTAGATCCGAAAGGTATTAAGTATGTTCTACTATCATCGTTTGATGTTACAGTTACTTCTTTTCTCTTCTTTTCGTCTCTTATAGAAACTTTTCCAGCAATTTCTGTAATTATAGCAACACCCTTTGGTTTACGAGCTTCGAAAAGCTCCTCAACTCTAGGAAGACCTTGTGTAATGTCGGCAACACCGGCAACACCACCAGAGTGAATAGTACGCATTGTAAGCTGTGTACCAGGCTCACCAATTGATTGAGCTGCGATTATACCAACTGTGTCTCCTATATCAACTTCTTTTCTAGATGCCAATCCCATACCATAGCACTTAGCACAAACTCCGTGTTCTGTTCTACATCCGAATACACTACGTACTTTAACATGTGTAATTCCTGCATCTACTATCTTATCTGCTAATTCTTCTGTAATTAGAGTATTTTTGTCTACTATTATTTCTCCAGTAGTTGGATTCTTGATATCGTCTAATGGATATCTACCTAATAATCTTTCTTGCATTTTTTCGATTACTTGGTTTCCATCTTTTATATCATATACTTCAAGTCCGTCTGTTGAACCACAATCATCTTCTCTTACGATTATATCTTGTGATACATCAACCAATCTTCTTGTTAAGTATCCAGAGTCTGCTGTTCTTAAAGCTGTATCTGAAAGTCCTTTACGAGCACCGTGTGCAGAAATGAAGTACTCTAATGCGTCAAGTCCCTCTCTGAATGATGATTTGATTGGGATTTCAACTGTTTTACCAGTTGTACTAGCCATAAGTCCACGCATACCAGCAATTTGCTTTAACTGGTCTAAGTTACCTCTGGCTCCAGAGTCTGACATCATGAACATTGGGTTTTCTTTGCTGAAGTTGTCTCTCATTGCGTTTTTAACATCATCAGTAGCTTTTTCCCAAATCTTAATTACTTCGCTGTATCTCTCATCATCTGTAATTAATCCACGTCCATATTGTTTTAATATGTTATCGACATCTGCTTGAGCTTTTGCAATTATGTCCTTTTTCTGTGGTGGCACTTTAACGTCATCTATAGATACTGTTACAGCACCTAATGTAGAATATTTGTAGCCTGTAGATTTAATATAGTCTAGTAATTCTGCTGTTCTGCTTAGACCATGTACAGAAATACATTTTCCTATAATCTTTCCTAGGTTTTTCTTTGATACTACGCCATTTATTTCATATTCAAATTCGTTTTCTGGCTTACTTCTATCAATAAATCCTAAATCTTGAGGAATTCCTCTATTGAATATTATCTTACCTGGTGTTGTAGCAACTTTTGCATGTTTTTCTACACCGTCTACAATCTTAGTTCTTCTTACGAAAATCTTAGAGTGCATTGTTACATCGTTGTTTGCAAGTGACATTATTGCTTCTTCTGGAGATGAGAAGTATGTTCCTTCACCTTTTTCTCCATCAACATCCATTGTTAAGAAGTAACTTCCTAGAATCATATCCTGTGTAGGAGTTGTTACTGGCTTACCATCTTGTGGTTTTAACAAGTTGTTTTCTGAAAGCATTAAGTATCTTGCTTCTGCTTGTGCTTCTGGTGATAATGGTAAGTGAATAGCCATCTGGTCACCATCAAAGTCGGCATTGAATGCTGTACAAACTAATGGGTGAAGTTTTATTGCTCTACCTTCAACAAGTACTGGCTCGAATGCTTGAATACCAAGTCTGTGTAGTGTTGGAGCACGGTTTAATAATACTGGGTGGTCTTTAATAACATCCTCTAGTATATCCCAAACTTCTGGGCGTAATCTTTCTACCATTCTCTTAGCATTTTTTATGTTGTGTGCTATTCCACGGCTAACTAGTTCTTTCATTACAAATGGTTTGAATAATTCTACTGCCATTTCTTTTGGAACACCACATTGGTAAATTTTAAGTTCTGGTCCAACAACTATAACTGAACGTCCTGAATAGTCAACACGTTTTCCTAGTAAGTTTTGTCTGAATCTACCTTGTTTACCTTTTAACATGTCTGATAATGATTTAAGTGGTCTGTTTCCAGCACCTGTAACAGGTCTTCCACGTCTTCCATTATCTATTAAAGCATCTACAGATTCTTGAAGCATTCTCTTTTCGTTTCTAACGATTATTTCTGGAGCTCCAAGTTCTAGTAATCTCTTTAATCTGTTATTTCTGTTTATAACTCTTCTATATAAGTCATTTAAGTCTGATGTTGCAAATCTTCCACCGTCTAATTGAACCATTGGTCTTAAATCTGGTGGTATAACTGGTACAACTTGCATTATCATCCATTCTGGTCTATTATTTGAAAGTCTGAATGATTCTACTGTGTCTAATCTTTTTACTAGTTTTGCTCTTTTTTGTTCGCTAGCCCTTTCAAGTTCTTTCTTTAATTTTTCTGATAACTTATCTACATCAATTTCAGATAGTAATTTTCTTATTGGTTCTGCACCCATTTCTGCTTTGAATGAGTCTCTACCAAATTTTTCTTGAGCCTCTACAAATTCTTTCTCAGAAAGTATTTGTCCTTTTGTTAATGTTGATGTACCTTTATCTGTTACTATGTATGATGCAAAATATATAACTTTCTCTAAGGCTTTAGGTGAAACATCTAACATTAAAGCTATTCTGCTTGGTATTCCTTTGAAATACCAGATGTGAGCTACTGGGGCAGCAAGCTCTATGTGCCCCATTCTCTCTCTTCTTACTTTAGATTTTGTAACTTCAACGCCACATCTATCGCAAACTATTCCCTTATATCTTACTCTTTTGTACTTACCACAATGGCACTCCCAGTCTTTTGTTGGTCCAAATATTCTTTCACAGAATAGACCATCTTTTTCTGGTTTTAATGTTCTATAATTGATAGTCTCTGGTTTTTTAACTTCTCCATGTGACCATTCTCTTATTTTCTCATCAGATGCTATGCCAATTTTCATTTTATCAAAATTTTCTAATTCATCCACTATTTTTTCCCCCTTGGAATTAAAAGTACCTATTTAGTTTTACTCATCGTCATCATTAAAATCTTCATCTTCTAAGATGCTTGAATCATCATCTAGTATGATGTCATCGTTTTCATCATCTAGGTCATCAAATAATTTGTCATCTTCAGAATCTTCGTCATCTGATGATTCTTCTGTGTATCCATCTGATAATTCATTTTCATCTACAACATTTTCTTCATGTAGAGATTTATTTTCTATATTACTAAAGCTTGTAGAATCGTCTATATCTTCTTTAAGCTCAACTTCCTTGTTATCATGTGTATACAATCTTATGTCTAAGCCTAAAGCTTCTAATTCTTTTACAAGAACTTTGAATCCTTCTGGAACGCCTGGCTCTGGAATGTTTTCCCCTTTGACAATAGCTTCATATGTTTTAACACGTCCTACAACATCATCTGATTTAACAGTTAACATTTCTTGTAGTGAGTATGCAGCGCCATATGCCTCTAATGCCCAAACTTCCATTTCTCCGAAACGCTGTCCACCGAATTGTGCTTTACCACCTAAAGGTTGTTGTGTAACTAATGAGTAAGGTCCTGTTGAACGAGCATGTATCTTATCATCAACTAAGTGGTGTAGTTTCATCATATACATAACACCAACTGTAATTGGTTTAATGAATTGCTCTCCAGTTCTTCCATCGTATAGAATTGTTTTTCCATCACGACGTAGTCCTGCTTCTTCTAGCAAGTCTTCAATTTCATAGTCTTTTGCACCATCAAATACTGGTGTTGCAACTTTCCAGCCTAATGCACGAGCAGCCATACCTAAGTGAACTTCAAGAACCTGTCCTAAGTTCATACGAGAAGGTATACCCATTGGGTTAAGGACTATATCTACTGGTGTACCATCTGGTAAGAATGGTAAATCTTCTTCTGGTAATATTCTTGAAATAACACCTTTGTTACCATGACGTCCAGCCATTTTATCACCAACTGATATTTTTCTCTTTGTTGCTATATAGCATCTAATTACTTGGTTTACTCCAGGAGCTAACTCTTCTGAATTTTCTCTAGTAAATATCTTGATATCTACTATTGTTCCAGCTTCTCCGTGTGGTACACGAAGTGATGTATCTCTAACTTCTCTAGATTTTTCACCAAATATTGCACGAAGTAATCTTTCTTCTGCTGTTAGCTCTGTTTCTCCCTTTGGAGTAACTTTACCAACTAATATATCTCCAGGTCTTACTTCTGCACCTATTCTTATAATACCGTTTTCATCAAGGTCTTTTAATACGTCGTCACCAACATTTGGAATATCTCTTGTAATTTCCTCTGGACCTAATTTTGTATCACGACATTCACAATCATATTCTTCGATGTGGATTGATGTATACACATCTTCTTTAACAAGTCTTTCGCTTATTAATACAGCGTCCTCGTAGTTGTAACCTTCCCATGTAGAGAATGCTATAATTACGTTTCTTCCTAATGCCATTTCGCCATTCTTTGTAGCTGGTCCATCTGCTAGGATGTCTCCAGCTTTAACTACTTCACCCTTTTGAACAACTGGTCTTTGGTTAATACATGTACCACCATTTGTTCTCTTGAATTTACGTAGTCTGTAATGGTCTATTTCATTTTTCTTATTTCTTACTTGTACTTCGTCAGCTGTAACCTTTTCAACAATACCTTCATTTTTAGCAGTTACTGTTGTTTCAGAATCACGTGCAGCTTTGTATTCCATACCTGTTCCAACTATTGGAGCCTCTGGTATTAAAAGTGGAACTGCTTGACGTTGCATGTTAGATCCCATTAGAGAACGCTTAACATCATCGTGCTCCAAGAAAGGTATCATGGCAGCAGCAACAGAAACTAACTGTTTTGGTGAAACATCTACATAGTCTACTTCGCTTGCCTTAACCTCTGTAATTTCAGATCTGCGTCTTACTTTTACCATTTTGTTTACGAATCTGCCTTCTGCGTCTACTGGTTCTGATGCTTGTGCGATTGTATATTTATCTTCTTCATCAGCAGGCATATAATCAACTATATCTGTTAATTTACCTGTTTCTTTATCAACTTTTCTATATGGTGTTTCTACAAATCCATATTCGTCTATCATAGCAAATGATGAAAGTGCAGAGATAAGTCCAATGTTTGGTCCTTCTGGAGATTCAACTGGGCATAGTCTACCATAGTGAGTATAGTGAATATCACGAACCTCGAATCCAGCTCTTTCACGAGAAAGACCTCCAGGTCCTAATGCAGAAATTCTTCTCTTATGAGTAAGCTCTGATAATGGGTTTGTTTGATCCATGAATTGTGATAATTGAGAGCTTCCAAAGAATTCTCTTATTGATGATGTAATAGGTTTTGTATTTATTAATGTTTGTGGTGTTACAGAGTCTAAGTCTTGTATTGTCATTCTTTCACGAACAACTCTTTCAAGTCTTGTTAAACCAATTCTGAATTGGTTTTGTAGTAACTCACCAACACATCTAATACGTCTGTTTCCTAAGTGATCTATATCATCAACTTTGCCTATTCCATAATCTAGATTTAATAAGTAACTGATAGATGCAATCATATCCTCTGTTGTGATTGTTAGAGGAACTAATTCGTTGTATCTTTCTTTAATTACATCATGTAATTTCTCGTCTGGAGTTGTATCCATTATAGACTTTAATACGTTGTAATTAACTCCTTCTTTGAAGTGAAGGTCAGATAAATCCACATTTGGTAACATTTTGTGGATATTTACTATTCCATTTCCTATTACTCTTACTTTTTGGTCATCAACTAATACATCTACTATATTAATTCCAGCATCTTGAATAGCTTCTGCAGCTTCTGCAGTAATTCTTGTATTCTTTTCTGCTAAAACTTCACCTGTTGATGGATCTACTATATCATCATAAGCAACTTGTCCTGTTATTCTAGTTGCTAAGCATAATTTTTTATTAAATTTGTATCTTCCTACTTTTGCTAAATCATATCTTCTGTTATCGAAGAATAAACCATCGAATAAGTTTCTAGCAGCATCAGCTGTTGGAAGTTCCCCTGGTCTTAATTTCTTATATATTTCAATTATTGCTTCATCTTGAGTTTTTATTGTATCCTTATCAAGAGTTGCCTTGATTTTTGGATCATTTGCAAATAGGTCTAATATTTGCTCATCTGTTACAAATCCTATACTTCTTAATAAAGATGTAACAGGTAATTTTCTTGTTCTATCAACCCTTACATAGAAAATATCATTTCCATCTGTCTCATATTCTAACCATGCACCTCTTATAGGCATAACAGTAGATGTGTATATTCTCTTTCCTGTTTTGTCGTAGTCTTGTGCATAGTAACAAGATGGAGAACGAACTAATTGGCTTACAATTACTCTCTCTGCTCCATTGATAATAAATGTTGCACTGTCTGTCATTACTGGGAAATCGCCTAAATAGATTTCTTGCTCTTTAATTTCACCAGTTTCCTTGTTGATAAGACGAACTTTAACATGTAATCTTGTTGAATATGTAGCGTCTCTCTCTTTTGCCTCTTCCATTGTGTACTTTGTTTTTTCTTCCATGTGATAGTCTAAGAATTCAAGTACTAAGTTTCCAGAGTAGTCAACTATTGGAGAAATATCTTTTAATACTTCGCCTAAACCTTCCTCAATAAACCAATTATAAGAATCTTTTTGTACTTGAATTAAGTTAGGCATTTCTACGAAATCACCTATCTTAGAAAAAGATTTTCTTGTGCATTTTTCGTGTTTTACTTCTTTTAGATTCAAAGTTACTCACCTCATAATAAAAATTAAAGCAGAATTTGAAATATATAAGATTTCAAAAAAGTCCTTCTTGTTTTTAGCCACTTTGTAAATTACTTGCTCACTGCTCCTTTAAGCTTGCTTTTTACTAGTATTTTCTAAAACAATTCCTCTTTTTTGATAATTTATCAATAACATAAAAAGACAACAAAAAACCTATTGACAATCTATGCTGTTTTTGTCAATTAGTTCTTTTGTATGTTCCCTATTTTATTTAGTACTTTTGATTACTAATTTATTAATATTAACCACCCTTGCTATCTCGTTGGAGATTAATAAAATTTAAATTTTGTTGAAAATATTCCATATTATCAACACTATACTAATTATACAATTTTTGGTATGTTTATGTCAATAGAAAATATGAAAAATTTAGAAAAACTTTCTATTGTTTCGTACATAAAAAGAAAACTACTAATACCATTTTGCAAGCAAGACCCGAGATCACCTTTTGAGGGGTCCGAAGGAGCTCCGACCAAGATTGACATGTCGAGGCTAAAAAATTGTATCACTAGCTTTCTTAATATATAGTAAAATAGAGATATGCTTTCACATATCCCTATTTTATTAATAAATGTCTATTTTCTCTTTTTTAATACTACCAATGTTATTGTTATTCCTGCGATTAGGATTAAAGCTATTGCTCCGCCTAATACGTAGAATAGATGTGTGTTACCAAATGGAGGTAATATTACTACTTCTTGAGAATCGTCTGCATCTATTTCGCGTGGCTCCATTGTTGGGTCTTGGTTACCTACAACTGAGTATGACATTTTTCTACCAACTGTATTTTGTGTTGTCACAAGTTCCGTCATGTTGTTGTATACTCTGTCATCACTACTACTGTCTTGAGTAATCATTTGTGTTAATATTAATTGTACTCCGCTTACGCTTTGTGTACTGTTTACAGTGTTTAATGCGTTCATTGGGTCATCTTTAAATGCTTTGGCAATTTTGTCTTTTACATTTGATTGGTCTGCAATTACTGGTATTAAACCTTTCGAAGCAGCTGTTGTTGTTATAATGTGACCGTCTGTATACTTATTAACATTATCTGTTAATCTAGTATTTAACAATCCATTGTTTAACAAGTCTGCACTTGAAATTGTATTCCAATCTGGGTTTTGAGCCTTGTTAAATTGTAAGTTATTTCTTGTTGCTGTGTTATCATCGTTTGAATTGTAATCATGTACTTGTGTTCCAACATAGTCAACTAAAACTTTTGGATCTGTTTTTACTATTGTGCTTGTGTCTGCAACTTTTCCCGTGTAGTAGAATTGTTCTTCATTATAGTCAACTTCACCAACGTTTGCTACTGTTATAGCATATGTTATTTGAAGTGTTGAACCATGCATCAATTCTTCATCCATTGTAAGTTGTACTTTACCTTTATTTGTAGAGTTTTGTCTTACTACTGGGTTTAGCATTAAACTATTGTTGTAGTTCTTGTTTGTGCTATACTCATTTTCTGTATCCTGTCCGTGAGCTATATGATTTATCCATAATACGTTTGTTGCTCTAGCAGATGCATCGAATAATGTGCTATTGTTTGCAAGTGTTAATTTAACATTTGTAATTTGTTTTGTAACTTTAAGCTGTGCCTTTGGTCTTTGTACTAAACCTAAGTCTAAGTCTTTTAATACGTAGTAGCCAGCCATTTGATAATTTTCTTTACCTATATTATCATGTCCTGTACCAGATGTATTTGTTACTCCAGGTTCTTCACCATTTCTGTTATATTCGAAGTTCACATCTATTTTTCCAGATTCTGCAATCATATATGTATTTTTCATAAATTCATTTAACAAGTTTTTCATTTCTTCAGCAGTATATTTTGTACCATTATATTCTGGTATGCTTTCATAAGAAGCTAATATTTCTGCTAAGTGGTTTGTCATATCTCCATTAGAGTAAGCTTCAACATTTTTTCTTGCATTGTTGCAGTTTACTAAGTAATCTACATTTGGTGCAACATTTACAACATTGTCATCCTTGTTCATTATATCTTTGGCATCTGAATATTGTCCTTTGTCTGCTTCGCTAAAGTTATATTCATATGAACCTGTTTTATTGTTCGTGTATGCTCCTGAACCATTGTTTACACCAACTTGATATGAAGTTGATTTATAGTCTTGACCATTATAAGAATTTTTGTTTAATCCAATATTTGCAGATGAAGCAGAATATCCACTTCCTTCTGTTTTCTTCTTATACCCTTCTTGTGAAGCATGTAAGTTTGTTACAGGATTCTCTTCTTCGTTTCCAGTGTTATAATTTGTATATGTTGTTCCAAGAACTGTGCTTTCACCAGAACCATATATAAATCTTACAATGTAGTTACCTGGTGCAAATGATGTAAATTTGTATTTACCATCAGCATTTGCAGTGTCTATTGTATAATTTGGTACTAAACCACTGTTGTTTATAATTGGTGTTGTTGAATCAGTGTTTCCAGAAAGAACTTCTTTCCATATATACTCATATGTTTTTCCGTCTTTTCCTTGTCTTAACTCAACTAATTGTACTCTTACACCGTTTATTCCGGTTTCATTGTCTTTTAGTCCATCTCCGACTCTTGCATTTTGTTCATCTACATTTCTAGTATCCTCAAATACCGTTCCTTCTACTGTTCTTAAGTTATCTCTGTTTAAGATAATTCTAATATTTGGAGCTTTATCTGTATCATTTTCGAAGTTTTCATACTTGATTACTCCGTCTTTTGGTACATCTGTTGGGTTTAGGTTACCTGGTGTAGAGTTGCAATCTGCTATACCAGCAATATCTCCAGTTTTGTATTCTTGTTGTGTTTGAGAATTGTCTGTATTTGGAGCTTTTGCTTTTTGTCCATAGTATGATTTGTATCCATTAATTTCTGCAATATTTTCTTTACCAACACCCTTGGCTGTTCCACTTGCAGCATCTTCATCTAGAAGTATGTTTCTTGCAGCATCTTTGTTTACCATAAATGTTACATAGAAGTATACATCTTTATTGCTGTCTGGGTCTGATAATGGGAACATATTGCTTGTTACAGTATCATTTGCCGCATTACTGTAGCTTTGATCACCTGTAATATATAAGTTCTTATATCCGGCTATTGTAGTTTGAGTTTCTACTCCATATCTACTAGCATCTTTCAAATATACATTCCCAATCTTATTTCCGTCATTATCTCCTAAGTATGAGCGATCTTGTACATATGTGTAATCTGCATCGTAGTAATCAACAACCTCTGTTACAGCTGCTGCTATGTTTTCTGACCTATTACGCATTGTAAATTTATATGTTACATATACTTTCAATTCAGAATCTTCAGATAATCCTAAATTTTCTAATGTAGTAGCATTATCTACTATTTGATAATTATTTACTTTGTAATCATAATCTTCTCTGTATAGCTCTCTTGAGTAATCGTAGCTATAATATCCATCAGAAATTCTTGTTTTAATTTCCCAATATGAATTTCCAGCTGCATCTGTTTCTAAGTTTTCTCTCTTATTATATTTGTATACTTGTGTCTTGCCATTAATTTCTAATGTTGCTTTGTATACATCTTTTCTTAAGGCTAAGTCTAATTGTTCTCTTAGAACTAATCCTAAGTTAATATGATGCATTACATCTGGGTTTTTATACAATGTTTCAATCTTTTGTGCCGCTACAAATTTTAATATTTGTGCAGTATTTGATTTTGCATTTAAGAAATCCTCTGTTACAAATACTTGGAATCCTGGGTATAAGTCCTTAGTTGAAGTACCATTACACGTATATGCATCCATCATAGATTGATTTACATATTCATCTTTAGACTTTCTTTCTCCATTTGAACTTACTTCTCCATTTATGTTTCCAAACTTATCAATTGTTCCAGCTTCTTCAAGTTCATCTCTTGTATGCATTTCACTTGGATTGTTTGTTGTAACTGTATTCTTTGGTGCTGAACCAATTTCTCTAAAGCTTGCATTGAAAGTATCTCTTTCTTTTAATATGTCTAGGCCTTTTGATGTATTATCCCAGTTTGAATCTTGTCTGTTTACATTATAAACTGTTGGTTGATAATATTGACCATTATATGTGAATTTTACATAGTATTGGTACATTGCATTTTGATTTTGGAATAAGTATTCTCCATTATTATCTGTTGTTGTTGCTGCAATAAATTTTCCTGATTGATTTCCATCTAATCCAGATACTTGGTATAGTGAAACTTTTACATTTGACATTGGTGTATCTGTTTGCTTATTAAATAATCCATCATAATCATTTTCTTTTCCTACTGTGCCATCTACCCAAACTCTTCCGCCTAATTCGAATGTTAAATTAATTGGAATATCTATATCATCGTCTGGTGTATCTGGTATGTCTGGCTTCTTACTATCTGGTTTTCCGCTTACAGTTGCTGTATATATGTTATATGTTCTGCTTCCTTCAAGAGCAACCCTTAACTGTTGAGCACGTAGGCTTCTAACTGGATATTCAGTCATCTGTACGAATGGTTGTACTACAATTACACCTTTTGATGATGAAGTATAATTTGCTGTTGTAGATCCAAAGATAATAACATCATAATCTCCAAATAATATTGTATGTATTGTTTTGGTATACATATAATGTATTGTACCCATACCATACCCTTCTCTTAAACGGTATTTACTATAACTTGTTGTTGCAACATATCCAATATATTGGTATACATTTGCTTTTGTATCTAATATATTAAACTTAACAGTTGACTTTTCAAGATATTCAAGATCCACATACATGTTTACTGTTTTTGGATAATTTGTTTTTTCAGCCGAGAATTTTACGTAGAATTTAGCATTTGATGCAGGATATTTCTTTTTTAATCCATTTGAACCTGAGACAGTTGCTCCAATAAATTCTATTTCAAAGTCATTTGTATTTTCATCATATACAAGTGTTTTTTCATTATCGGTTCCTTTATCTGTTACTAAATATATAGCCTTCACATATGAAATATCTTCATAATATGGATATGTAACGCTTAAAGGTCCTACAATATAGCTCTTAGTTGCTTGGTTTACAATTACCTGTGCTTCTGCTTGAGGGTCTTCTGTAACACTGTTAGTTTTTTCTTCGTCTTGTTTTCCTGTTTTTGTTCCAGAAGAATATGAATCACTCTTAATACCATGAACCTGTGCTTTATATCCACTGCCATTAATATATGTATCCAAGAACTTTTGGTATGATAATGCTTTGTTGTAAAGTGTTAATCCATTGCTTGTTAAATGGTTTCCATTAGGTATAATTCCATCTAAGTCTGCAACCTTCCAATGTGCAGTCTGAATATCTGATAGAGAATATCTATTACGTATCGAACCAGTTGTTCCTGAATAAGCATTTTCCATTGTAGTTAATACAAAAGATAGTTGTGTATTTGTTGTGGCTTCTGTAGATCCAACCTGTTTATAATGATCTTCTGCTCTGTCTTGAGTTTCCATTATAACAACTTCTGGACCATATATCGCATCCCCATTCCAATCTTTTTGTTTTGTTGCAGGGTTAGTCGTATCATCATCTGTATCTTTCGGCGTTTTCCAATCACCTAATTGTGATAATAATTCTTTCATTAATTCTTTAGATTTGCTTCTAGCCTTACTTTGAGCATCTAGTATTGCTAGATTTTTATTTCCACTTACTAAAGCTCCATACCTTACCGAAATCATTGGCTCATTTTTATCAATTGCCCATTTTTCTGAGCCCTGAGTTCCTGGTCCATATTGTTGTGAATAATGAATATTACTATACGATATTGGAATCATGTTCCTTCCGCCTTTGTTCTTTACGTCCTCGCGTGCCAACTGTCTTAAATATGCTTTTACTTTCGATTCAAAGCTTGAATATCCATATCCATTACTTGTTGTATAACCAATTTCATCTATATAATGTTTCTTGGAATCAAATTCACCATATCTTACAGCTTTACCAGCATCATTACAATATACTGTACCAGTACTCATATCCGTTGTCCAAGCTTCATATGGAAATTGATTATCTGCATTTCCCGTAAAAGCTCTTTGTTTTAATATTTGAGGAAATAGACCAGAATCACTATAGCTTAATTGTGGCATACCACTAGTCGCATTTCCTTGCCAAGTTCCATATGCTAATGAGACATTGCTTGTAGTAAAAAATGCTGTTATTGAAATTGCTGCAGTTGCTATTGTTGTTATTAAACATTTTTTTAATGTTTTATTTTTCTTCATTACTCTATCTCCTTTCTATATTAATACTTTCTTTTTTATCATGTAAATTCCTACTCCAACTATTGTAATTATCGTTATTATTAATGTAGTATAAATTACTACGTCACCTGTTTTTACAGATGTTAGTACATTTGCTGTTGAGTAGTCATCTTCATTTGTAGCCTTATTACCAGGTGTTGAATCAATATCTAATGCACCATAATCATTTGATGTTTCATATATTTCTGCTGAGTTATTTATTAATCCAAAATCATCGTCACCATTCATATTCTTTGTTAATATTAATGTTACTTCTTTGCTTTCTCCTGGATTAATTATTGTGTTTGCAAGTGAAGCATTATATATAACTCCATCTTTACCTTCATACCAGTCTTTATTCAATTCAGAATTGAATTTTAATTCTTCTGGTAAATAATCTGCTAATTTCTTAACATATCCTGCAATTCCACCCTCATTTGTAATTGTGAATTTATATTCAACAACCATTGATGATGTATTTGCATATTTAGATTCAAAATCTAATTTTGCAAGTTTACTATTGTAAACATGTTCTTTTGTATTTTTTCCGTTGTTTACTGTTATTGCTTGTACAACTTTATCTAGTTTCAAATCAAATTTAGCATCTTCGACTATACCCAAATCAATATTGAATTGATTTGTATCTGCTAATACTATTTCCTCTGTAACAGCTGCTATTTGATCTTTTCCTTCATAGTTAACTGTTTTATCTATAGCATCTGAATTTTGCTCTTCGCTTACTCCAGATTTTTTATATGTTGTAGGACTATATTTTGCTGAATCATAGAAGAATATCACACTGTATTTACCTTGTGGTACATTGTTAAACATGTATGAACCATCTGTTCCGGTTGTTGTTATGCATTGTTCATTATTTGAATTCATTGCAATATTGCTTGTATTATTATTTAATAATAAAACTTTAACTCCTGAAACTCTTTGTTCATTTGCATCTTTTACTCCGTCTTTATTAGCATCAACCCATACAGTTCCTATTACTTTTCTTGTTTCTTTATTGTTATCATCAGGGTCAACATTTACATCGTTTTTTTCAAAATGTTTAATTATATGTGCTACAGAATTTGTTTCTACTTCTTTAATATCTTCATGTGTAAATTTGGCTTTGTTTGATATGTTTGTATCATTTTCTATAGAATTTGCTACTACATGTACATTTATTGTTACTTTTTGTCCTGCAGATAAGTAGAATTTTGTATTTATACTTCCATCACTATTTATATCAAAACTACTATCAATTGTGCCATCTTCATATACAATCTCTAAATATTTAAATGTTACTTCTGTAGGTAATGCGTCTGTAAATTCTACATCATTTAAATATATGTCTGATAAATTTTGTATAGTAAATGTGTATGCAAAATCTTCTCCTGCTGATATTGTTGTTCCAGTAGGAATATTGGCTGTTTGTGCAACGTTAATTCCTGGTTTATTTATTGTAACTGATATATCATCAATGTTCTCTGTTTCTGTATTGTCAGCTTTTATATTACTTGTAACAGTTACCTCTTTTTTGTAAACTTCTTTTGCTAGTTTTCCAACTTTTGTGTTTATAATTAAGGTTTTGCCTCTCTCTCCATCTACATCTCCGACTTTTACAGTTACTTTTCTGCCGCTTACTTTGACATTTGCTGTTGAAGTAATATCATCTTCTTGAAATGTATCTTCATTAAATCTTGTTAATTTTATAGAGTCATACTCTAGCTCATCTGGCAATGTGATTGTAACAACTGTATTTTTTCTGCTATTATCAATACTTTCATCTTCAAGCTCATAATTATATTGAGACGATCTTAGTGCGATTTGGAAAGAATATGTTTCTCCTTCTTTGAGGCTCTTATATTTTGAACCGATTTGTGTGTCGAAATATACTTTTTCAATTATATTTGATACAGTATTCGTTTCTACTGGTATTACATCGCTATATGTAACAGATGCCTTTAATTCAACTTTCTTTGTTTCATCACTTTGTGTTCTAAATTTAAGAGTTTTCTTTAATGAAGAATTAGCTTTTACATTTCCAACATTTATAATTAGTGTTTCTGTATCATCATCAAGTTCATTATCATATTTTTCTAGTCTTTCAAGTAAATCTGCATATTTTTCCATATCAATATCGTTAACAGGTATACCATCTTCAGAGGCATTTTGAGAAATATCTTCCAACTCTTTTAATTCCTCTTCATTAAGTTCTGGTTCATCCTCCGAAATTTTATATTTATAGTCATCTCCATCTTGTGGAATAAAGCTTAATTCAGATGGCAATTTTATTTCTACCGTCGTGTTTTCTGCATCTACTACACCAGTATTATTTATTGTTAATTCATATTCAAGTATTTCTCCAGATTTTACACTAGCACCTTCACCTATTGTTGATGTTAATTTTGCATCTAATTTAGCAATACTTCCTGTTGTAAAACCTATTTTTGTTGCTATTGCTTTATCTGTAATTGTTCCAGATGTTTTATTATTGTTGAAAAATACTCCATAATTTTCATATACTTCTTGATCATAATCTAAGTTTGCAGGTAATGTTGCTTTATATGAAAATGTAATTGTGTCTCCACCGTTCATTGCATAATCTTCATTTAACACTATCATGTAAGATTTTATTTTTGTATAATCTGTTACACTTGTTGTCCATCCATTTTGTGAATTAGATAGGTCTGTTGTTGCTTCTCCATTTTCTGAATAATATATTGTAACTTTTGAAGCATCTACTCCTGTTACTGTTAGTCCAGATGTAAGTGGCATTGTAATATTTGAGCCTAAACTTAATGATGTTGATACATCTTTGTTATCTTTAAATGGTGTTCTTCCTAATACAACAACATGGTCTAGTGTGTTTTCATAATTGTTTATTACATTCATTGTGTATGTAACTTCTTTTTGTTCTGCTTTTGTTGGTATTAAGGCTTTTTGAGATTCTCCATTAATAACTTCTATTTTTTCGTCTCCATTGTATCCTGTCATTGAGTTTGTTGTTACAACTCCTGATGGAGCAATATATTTAACGTCTGTTGCTACATTTGTAACCGTTGAATCTCCATTTGTTATTTCTGCTGTTATTTGTGTATTTGTTGTTGGTGTTAATGTATTTAATGTAATGTCTGTTGTTAATACAACTGTTGCACCCTTGGCAGCAACATTATTATATTTTGTTTGTGTTCCTTTTAATTTTAATTCTAGTGTTTTTGTACCGTCACCATTTTCATAAGACATTATAGAATCTTCATCAATTTCAAGCTCATCATCGAAGTATACATTCCAATCTTTCACAGCTAAAGTTTCTATATTTGCTGGAAATTTTATTTTTATTGTTGGTGTTGTATACATAGTGTCGTCTGCGCTGTCATTTTCTAGTGTAACTTTAATTTCTACATTTTCATTTTTTACTATTGTAGATAATCTATTGTTACTTGTTGTTATGCTTGCTTTTTGTGTTGGTTCTGTTAAATCAACATTTTTTGTACTTTCTGTACTAACAATATCTATATCAGAATTTTTTGCTTTTCCTGTTACAGATGTTTTTATTTGTGTAAAACTTTTTAATTGGCTTGTACTGTATTCAATATTTTTAGCTAAAGCTTTTGTTATTTCGAATATAACATTTCCTTCTGCTTGTGGTTTTGATGTTTTTATTGTTATACTATTTGTTTTAAATGGTACTAAGTTTACTTCTATTCTATTGTTCTTTACTTCTGTATCTTTGTTTATTGTTGCAAGTGTTGTTCCTGCTTCATTTAAAATAGTAATTTCACCATTTTCCCCAAACACTTTATCAAATTCTTGTTTTGATATTGCTAGTGTTTTGTTGTAAGCATAATTTACTCCACCAACTGTTGTTGATTGTTCGCTTCCATTTGCAGTTACAAATTGGTCAACATCTTGTTTTAATACTATTGCATCTATTACATCTGCATATGAAACATGGGCTGTATACTGTGCCACATATTCTGTTTCCTTTTTATTTTCGTCTGCAGCATTTTTGTTATTATATATGTAACCTTTGCTTATGCTTTGTGTTGCATTAGATGTAAATTCTACTATATCTCCTATTTTTTTAGTTTGATCTTCGTATCCATCTACATGTGCACTTACTTTGTTTACTCCACTTTGTACATATAAGTTCATACTTGAGCTTGCATCATATGTAACTCTTGTAACTGAATCTTTTACAGCCTCATATACATCTGATGAATATATGTATGTTACTATAAATTCATCTGTTGTATTTTTAGCCCATTGGATTTTTCCATTTACAGCATTGTTATTTACTGTAATTGTTATTTTTCCAGTTGTGCTATCATATGACCAGTTATTCTTAGAGAAGTTATCTCCGTTTGCATCTCCATTTGTTGCATTTGTAGAGTTTGCAACTACTGTAACTGCTTCTGGGTATTTATTATTAATTTTTGGAGCATTGACTTCTATGTTTGTATTCTTTATTGGTAACACGCTGTTTTCAACATATGATGTAATTTTGCCTTGAGTGATTAGCTTGCTTACATTGTTTGCTGAATATGGAATGTATTTTGTAATTTCATAATCCAACTTAGCTTTTGCAGTTGATGCTGTCCAGCTTGTGTGAACTACTATATCTTTCTTAACTGCAACTTCTTCACCTTTAGCATTTACATATGTTCCAGTAAATTTTATTGTATTATCTCTGTCAAACATATCTTCACTTATTTCATCTTTTTTGTCTAATGCTATGTTTATTGTTTCTGTTACATTCTCGCCATTGTTTATTTGGTTAAAGCTTATTTTTTTGTTTTCTGCATCTACTGCTTGAATGTTATCAGATTCTTCTGTTTTTGCAATTTTAAAGTTTGTGTCTGAGAAGTCTACTACTGCATCTTTTAGATATCCAGCCTTTTTTACTTTTAATGCAATATTTAATTTCGTATCTTCTGCATTAACATCTGCTGAAACAGTATGTTTTCCTCCATCATAATAAACATCAAACTCTACATTCTCATTTGTAGTTGATGTTCCTTGATTTTCTAATGCTTTTGCACTTAAAAAATTGTCTGCCGCATAGCTTACTACTGTTGCTGAATTGGCATACAATATTGTTGTAGTTAATAGCATCGCAATTACTTTAATTAATTTTTGTTGCATCTTTGCTCCTCCTTAAAAATTTCACTATAACTAATTATACTCTATTTTTGCTTATTTTTCAATGTTTTTTTAACTTTTTTAAAAATTATGTAATCTTAATATTCATGTTATATTATTGCATTTTTTCCCATATTTTTCAATAGGTCTTTAAATTACGATAAAAAAGCAATTGAAACCCGCTTGCGGAAGGCATTACTAGTACATTTATTAAATTTTTATTACATTTTTAATCATTTATTTTTTTATAATTATTTTTACTTCTAAAAGTAATTAATTTTTCCCGCTTATTTCAAGCTTTTTGCAGTTTGTATGTTTTTATGTTAATTTATTATTATTTCTACTATATATATTTCCCTAGGTTTTTCACTTGTTCGGCAAAAAAAATTCTAATTATCAAGTTTTCATCTTAATAATTAGAATTTTATTTATTCTATTTATGCTTTTTTAATACAACTATTGTTATAGTAATACCTGCTATTAATATGAATGCTACTGCACTTATTAATACATAGAATATTGGTGTATTTCCAAATGGTGGTAAAATTACAACATCTTGAGAATCATCTGCGTCTATTTCGTATGGTTCTGTTGTTGGGTCTTGGTTACCAACAACTGAATATGCCATCTTTCTTCCGACTGTATTCTTAGTTGTTACAAGTTCTACCATATTGTTGTAAGTTTTGTCATCATTTGTATTATCTTGTGTTATCATTTGAGTTAATATTAATTGAACTCCACTCACACTTTGTGATGCATTTACAGTTTCTAGTGCATGCATTGGATCTTCTTTAAATTTATTTGCAATCTGATTTTTTGCTTCCGAAGTATCTGCAATTAATGGAATAAGGTCTTTAGATATGGCTTCTGTTACAATTATATGGTCTTTTGTATATTTATTTATACTTGTTTCATATGCCTTATTTACCAATCCATCTTGTAACACTTTATCACTTGTAATTACTTGCCATTCTGGGTTTTGATTACTGTTAAATTGTAAATTGTTTCTTGTTGCCGTTTTATCATCTCTATCATCCCATTCATGTAACTGTGTTCCAACATAGTCAATTAACTTTCTTGGATTTGTTTTTACTATTGTACCAGTGTCTCCAACCTTTCCAGTATAGTAGAATTGGTCTTCTTTATAATCTACTTCACCAACATTTGCAACAGTTATTGCATATGTTATTTGAAGTGTTGCTCCATGCATAACTTCTTGGTCCATTGTAAGCTGTACTTTTCCTTTGCTTGCTGCTTTACTTCTTACAATTGGATTCAACATTAGATAATTTTTATAGTTTTTGTTTGTACTATAAACATTTTTTGTGTCTTGTCCATGTGCAGTGTGGTCAATCCATAATACGTTTGTAGCTTTTGCAATTGCATCAAATAATACGCTGTTGTCTGCTAGAGTCATTTTAACATTTGTGATTTGTTTTGTAACTTTTAATTGAGCTTTTGGTCTTTCAACTAAACCAAAGTCTAGTCCTTCTAGTACATAGTAGCCACCTCTATCGTAATTGCTAAATCCGACATTGGCTGTTCCAACAAGTGGTGTTGTCTCAGATTCTTCTCTATTATACTCACTCTTCATGTTTATAACGCCTGTTTCTGCTACCATGTAAGTATTATTCATAAATGTATTTAAATATTCTCTTGTTTTGCCTTCGCTTGTTGGCAAATGTTCGTATGATGCTAGAATTTCTGCTAGCTCGTTTGTAACATCTCCATTTGAATATTTCTCTACTATTTCTCTTGTATTGTCTATATTTACAAGATTTAATGGTTTTTTAGCTACTTTTAATCTCCAGTTTCCAATGCTTTGTATTATACTTGAAAGTGAACTATAATCCATATCTTTCATTATATCTTTTGCATCTGATTGATTCTTTCCATCAGCTTCTTCAAAATTATATTTATATGAGCCTGATGTGTTGTTTCTATATGCTCCAACACCATTAAACAATTCAGATTCTACTTGATATGATGTAGACTTGTAGTCATTTCCATTGTATGACTTCTTATTTATAGCTGTTGTTCCACTATAACCTAATTTTTCAGTTACTGGATTTGATATAGTCTCACCTGTTTTGTAGTCTACTGCTTGTTCTGATAATACTGTTTCATCTGTAGAACCATATATAAACCTTACAATGTATTCTCCTGGTATTAGTCCTTGGAATAGATATTCTCCAGTTCCAATTCCTATTGATGTTAGATCTGAGAATGTAACATTTCCTCTTCGTGGTATTACCGTTGATAAAGACTGAGTTACATCTCCGCTTTTTACCTCTTTCCAAATATATTCATATCTGGTTCCATCTACACCATCACCATTAGATTTTTCTCTTAGTTCTACTAGTTGTACTCTTACTCCATTTATTCCAGTTTCTCCATCATCACGTTTACCGTTTCCAACCATAGCATTGTTTACTTCTTCTGTTCTCTTGTCTTCCCAAACAGTACCTTTTATTGTTCTAACATTTTGACGGTTTAACGTAATTTTAATGTTTGGAGCTTTATCTGTATCATCTTCAAATTTAGAAGTATCGATTTCACGTAAGTTACCTGGTGTTGAATCTGTATCTGGAATACCTGCAATATCTCCTCTTACAAACTCTGCCATAGCTTTTGTATTTCCAAAGTTTGGAGCAACTGCTTTTATTCCATAATAAGATTTATAACCATTTATTTCTGCTACGTTTTCTTTTCCAGTGTCATCATCTAAAAGTATGTTTCTGCTTGAATCCTTTTTTACTTCAAAAGTTATATAGAAATATATATCTTTATTCTTATCTGGATCTGATAGAGGGAAACAGCCTGTACTTGCAATATCATCTCCTGCACTACTATATATATTTGAACCTGTTACATATATAGTATTATAACCATCCATTTTCTTCATGGTTGCTTCTGAGTATCTACTCTTTTCGTTTAAGGTTACACTTCCTATACTATTTCCATCTTTATCACCTATATATGAACGTTCTGGAACAGGCGTAAAGTCTGGGTCATAATAGTCTACTACTTCTGTTACTGCTGTTGCAATTCCATATGAGCTGTTACGAATTGTAAACTTATATGTTACAAATACTTTTAATTCTGAATCTTGAGATAGTCCTAATGCTTCTTGGAACAATCCCCATTGGCTATAATCTTCTACTTTAAATGAGTAGTCTTCTCTATAAAGTTCTCTTGTATAATTATTGCTGTAATATCCGTTATTTCTTCCCTTAATATCCCAGCAGCCTTCATAAATTATACTGTTTCTTTTATCGTATTTGTATTCTTCAACTTCTCCATTTATTTCAAGAGTTGCTTTATAAACATCTTTTCTCAATGCTAAATCAACAATTTCTCTTTCCACAAATCCTTGGTTTACATGTCTCATTATGTCTGGTTCTGCATATAATGTTTTTACTTTATCGCTTTCAATAAAGTCTATCATTTGTTTTGAATCTATAAGTGCATGTTTCTTCTCATCATTTACAAAAACATCTAAATTTGGATATAAATCCATATTATTAGTTCCGTTACAAGTATAAGAATCCATCATACTTTCGTTTACATATGTATCTTTTGATTCTCTCTTACCATCTTTACTTACTTCTCCAACGATGTTTCCAAAATCATCTATCAATCCTTGATCTTTTAATTCTGTTCTTGTATGCATTTCTGCTTTCGGCTCTAGTAAGTTTTCTGGTGCAGAACCAATATCTCTAAATTTTGCATTGAATACATTTCTTTGAGTTGCAACATCCATACCCTTAGAATTGTTATCCCAATTTTCGTCATCTCTATTTGCGTTATACTTTGTTGGCTCATAGTATTGACCATTGTATGTGAATTTTACATAGTAATTATACATTGAATTCAAGTTATAGAATACATAATCACCATTTTTATCTGTGGTTGTTGCTTCTACAAATCTTCCTTTTTCTATAAAATCAAACTGTTCAGTTACACCTCCTATTGTTCCACCAGTACCTATTCCACCAGTAGAATCTGTTTTTCCTTCTTTGCTCTTTTCATATAATATTTTTTCTAATAACCATTGAGCAAGTTTTCTTGCATCTAAATTTCTATTTTCTTTTGTTGTTCCACCTAGTACAACTATTGCATATTCTTCATTTTCATATACAAATGAAGCAATTACACAGTAGCCAGAAACCCTAATTTGACCTGTTTTTGTTCCTTCTATTCCTGGTGTTGTTTTTAATGGGTTTGTACTATTAAGCTTTCTTTGGAAGCTTGTTCCATTTCTATTAATCGTTATAGATATTGATTGTTTTGAGCCTTCTTTAAAATACTCTGCAAATATTGGGTTATCCATTGCAGCATCTAGTATTTTAGCCAAGTCCTTAGCAGAAGATCTATCTTCTGGTTTTACACCAAAAGGAGTAACAAAGTGACTTGAGGTTGCACCCAATGAGCGAACTTTTTCATTCATTAGGTTCATGAATACGTTTTTTCCACCCGGATAATATTCTGCAAGTGCTTCTGCAGCATCACAGCCTGAATATACAAGCACTGCTCTTAATAAATCTCTTACTGTAACCTTATCGCCTTCCTCTAGTCCAACTATTTGAAGTTCTGGGCTCCAAGTACTTGTTCTTAAATACTCTCCTACAGCAGTTCTATTAACTGTTACAACATCATTCAAATTCATTCTTTCTGCTACGACTAATGCTGTTACCATTTTTGTAATTGAAGCAACTGCACATTGAGTGTTTTCACCTTTTCCCCATAGAGTTTCTCCAGTTTTTCTGTTATACACTAAAAATCTTGGAGCAGATATTGTTGGTTTTTTAGGCTCATCTGTATCTGTTGTTGGTGGTAGCGTTGGCTTTGGCTTTGTGCCTGGTGTTGGTATTTTAGGTATTTCATATAGTGAAACTTTTACATTTGACATTGGTGTATCTCCATCACCATATTTACCATCATATTTATCCTCTTTGCCTACACTGCCATCTACCCATACTTTACCACCAATTTTCATCGTTAAGTCTACATTTGTTTGATTTTTATTAGGGTCTAGCCCTGGGTTCGTTGGTAAAGTTATATTGTTTTTGTGTGCTTCTATATGGTATACCTTGTATTCACGTTTTCCACCCATTGCAACATCTATAGGTTGTGCATCAATTGTATCAACTGGATCTTTTGTCATTTGAACAAAAGGTTGAGCTATCATATATGTATCGTCATTATGGATTGTAAGCCATAGCGTACCATATTCTGTTGTTGTATATGCATATAAAAATCCAATATGCAATTGCTGGTACGAATATTTTACTGTTATAAATGCTTGTCCTCTCGCAAGTCTTAGCTTTTTGTCGCTTTTGTCTGAACTTGTTTCGTTTGCTCTTGCCGTAAGACCAATATATTGATATACATTAGTTTTTGTTCTTAATTGATTGTATTCTATTTCTGCTTTTTTCAAGTATTCAACATCAGCATATATTCCAACATTTGTTGGGTATAAAGTATCTGAAGCTGAAAACTTAATATAGAATTGGCTTCCAGAAGCTGGGTATTTTTTCTTTAAACCATTTGAACCTGAAACTGTTCTTCCTATGAATTCTATTTCAAAGTCATCATTATTTTCATCATATACTAAGGTTTTAGATTTTAAAGGTTCACCTTCATTTGTCTTAAGGTATATTGATTTTAAGTATGATATATCCTCATACTCAGGATAATTTATCGTTAATGGTCCTATTATATATTGGTTGGTGTTTCTATTACTTATAATTTGTGACTGCGACATATCTATTTGAGCAGAGAAATTTATAAGATTTTTATTTACAAAAGACTGATAGCTTTTTGCCTTTTTGTACAATTCTTTTCCATTTGAAGTTTCTTGTGCAGAGCTTATTATGCTAAAATCCTTTGCTTCCCAATATGCTGTTTGAATATCACTTAAATTATATCTACTTCTTACAGAATTAGTTACTCCACTATATGCATTTTCCATAGCAGTTAGTATGTATGCAATATTGGCACCTCCTCTTCCAATAGATAAATTGGTGTATTTTTTTGTATCTCCTTCTTGTTGATATCCGTTTTCAGCTCTATTTTCTGTTTCCATCACAGCAACTTTTGGTCCTAATACTGGATCAGAGTTCCAATAAGACACATCTTGAATTCCCATATTGGTTGAACCATCGGTTGTTAATTCTGGTTTATCCCAATTTGTTAACTTAGTTAATATTCGAAATGTCATTATGTTTCGAGTTAGACCCTCTGACTTGCTGTAATCATAACCTGATGTACTTGATGCACTTGATGATTGTACCCTTGTTATTAGCATTGGTTTTGTAATCTCTACATTAAATAATTCATTGTTGTAAATTGAAGGTCCTTGAATTTGATCATACCATATAATAGGAGTACAGCTTTCATATCTTAGCCCAAATGCGCCATGTACAGCTCCAATTAAATCAGCTAATGTAAATCCGCTAAAATATTTTTTTGCTCTTTCCTCACATAATTTTTTCATTTTGGCTAGGAAATCTAAATATGTTCCAACATCTTGGTTAATGTATGGTGTTGGATAGTATTTTGTTGCATCGTATTTTCCAAATCTTACAGATTTATTTGAATCTGCTCCATACATTGTTGAACCACTTACTTCTGTTGACCAATTTGTATATGGAAATTCTGTATCTGCATCTCCAGAGAAAGTCCTTTTTTGAAGTATATTAGGTAGTAGGCTACCACTATCCGAAAAAGCTCCCTTTTGAGGCATTCCACTACTAGTGTTTCCCTGCCATGTTCCATATGCAAATGTTTTCTTTTCAGCAAAGAACAGCGTTAATACTAAAACAACCAAGATGATACCAGCTGTTTTTATAATCTTTTTGTTATTTATTTTTATGTTTTCTTTCACTCGCTCTTTGCCTCCTTTACTTTAATACTTTTTTTCTTATTACATATACACCTGTTGCAATTATTATTAACACAGCCATTGTCAATGTTACATATATAACTGCTTGTCCTGTTTTTACTCCTACAATAACATTTGCTATCGAATAATCATCTTCATTACTTGCTTTATTTCCTGGTGTTGAGTCTATATCTAATAATCCGTTATTATTTGATGCTTCATATATTTCTGCAGAATTGCTAAATACTCCAAAATCATCATTGTTCATATTTTTAGTTAATATTAGAGTTACCGTTTTACTCTCACCTGGGTTTATAACTGTATTTGCCAAACTAGAATTATATACGGTTCCATTTGCTCCTTCATACCAATCTTTATTTAATTCTGAATTAAATTTAAGCTCTGTTGGAATGTAGTCTGCTATTTTCTTTGCATATCCAGCTACTCCTCCTTCGTTTGTTATGGTTATAGAATACTCAACTACCATTGAAGATTGCGTTATATATTTTGTCTCAAAATCTATTTTTGCATTTTTACTGTTATAAGTGTGTTCTGCAACATCTTTTCCATTATTTGTTGTAATAACCTTTACAGTTTTATCCAGTCTTAAATCAAATTTTGTATTTTCTACTAGCCCTAAGTCCATATTATAAACATTAAATGTTGTAACTTTTATTATTTCTGTTACTCCTGCAATTCTTTGGACTCCTTCAAATACAATAGTTTTATCTATGGCATCTGAATTTAAGCTTTCGTCTACTCCATCTTTTCTATAAGTTGTAGCACTGTATAAAGAAGATTCATATAAAAATACTACCGTATATGTACCTGAATATAAATTGTTAAATAAGTAATTTCCATCACTATCTGTTGTTGTAACACATTCTGATTTTTTTTCATTTTTTACTATGTTTCCATTTTGGTCTATTAATATAGCTGTAACATTAGGTACTTTTTCTTCATCTGCATCTTTTGCACCATTTCTGTTTTTATCTATCCAGACTGTTCCGGTTATTTTCTTTGTGTATGATGGCTTATCTGGATCCACATTGTTTTTATCGAATAGTTCTACAACATGTGTAATGCTATTACTTTCTATTTCACCAATTTTATCGTGCGTAATTTTTCCTTTGTTTGTTATTGTTTTATCTTTAGTTAAAGATTTTGCCATTACTTCTACTTTTACATTTGCTGTCGTTAATTCACCAAGACTTAAGTTCACTTCCATTTCTCCATTTTCATTTACACTTACATCTGTGCTCTTTGTACCATCTGAATATATTGTTTCTACACTTTTAAGTTGTACTTCATCTGGTAGCTTATCCGTTAATATTACATCTTCCATAGGTATTTCCGAAAGATTTGATATTTTGAATGTATATGTATATTTTTCTGCTGCAGAAATAGTTGTATTTGCTGGAATATTACACGTTTGTACAATGCTTACTCCTATTTTATTAATTGTATCTGTTAATGTTGGTATAGTTTCTGCATTTTTTCCATCTGCTTCGATGGTTCCTGTTATAGAAACGTCTTTTTTATAAACTCCATTTGGCAAATCTTTTACATTTAATTTAAGTGTTAATTGCCTATTTTTACCTCTTTCAATAGTTCCTAAATTTATCTGTAATGTATTACCCTTTACCACTACTTTATTAGGCGTTGTACCGCCTTCGTATGCAACAGATTTATATTCCATTTCTTCTGGTAAATTTATCTTTAATATTACATTTGTTGCATCATTTTCAAAGTCATTTGTACTAATATTTATTAAACATTCGTATATATCTCCAACTTGTATTTTCTCTTCATTATTTGCATTAATATTTACATTAAAGTAACTTATCTTTATAATGTTTGTTACTTCATTTGTTTCAGCTCTCATATCTTCATTATATTCAACTGTTGCTTTTAATTTTACTTGTTCGTCTTCAGCATTACTTCCAAGGTGCATGGTGTTAAACTCCAGTTCTTTTTTTATTGTTTGATTTGTTTTCATGTTTCCTATTTCTATTACCAATATTTTTTTCTGCTCTGTTATATTTTCATCAAATTCAACACCTTGTGCTTTTTGCTCTTCTACCCATTTTGAATATTCTTCCATTTGTTGTTTCATTTGTTCAGCCTGTTGTTTCCACATCGCCATTGCTTCTTCTTTGCTCATTTCTGATTTATCCCAATTTATGTTATCCCAATCCGGTTCTTCAGGCATTTCAAATTTTTGCAATGGCATTATTGTTCTTATTTTATAATTTTCGCCTTCTGTTGGTATGTACTCTAAGTTATTTGGAATTTCTATATTAATAGTTGTTCCCTCTGCTGAAATTGTTCCATTGTTGTTTATTGTAACTATATATTTAAGATGTTCTCCGGCTTTTACGCTTGCACCTTCTCCAAGCACTGATTCTAATTTAGCATTTAAAACAGCCTCTTTTCCGGTGTTTAATCCAATTTTAGTTGCAATAGCTTTATCTTCAATCTTTCCAGTGCTTATGTTGTTTGTAAAGTATATTCCATACATTTCAAATGCTTTATTCTCATAATCCAAATTAGCTGGAGCCTTTGCATTGTACGAAAACTTAAAAACATCTCCAGATTTTATATCATAATTTTTAAAGACAATCATATAAGATTTTACTTCTGCATAATTGGTTATTTCTTTAGTCCATGCATTTTCTGCATTTGATAAATCCTTCGTAGCATTTCCGTTTGTAGAATAATATATTTCTGCATTTTCTTCTGGCAAACCACTTAGTGTAATCTTCGATGACATTGGAATATCCATTGTTGTTCCTAAATCTTGTAATGTATCTACATCTCTATTTCCTTTGAACATTGTTCTTCCTAATATTACAGCATTGCTCAATGTGTTTTCATAATTATTTATAATATTCATCTCAAATGTTAACTCTTTTTCATTTGATTTTGCTTGTATTAACGCCTCTTTTGCTTCTCCATTTACAACTTCTAGCTTTTCATTTTCGTTATATCCTATTACACTATTTGTTGTTACAACTCCAGAAGGAGCAATATACTTTACGGTAGTTTTATTTTCTGATGTTGTCTTATTTTCATCACCATTTTGAGCAATAACTTTTATTTCTGTATTCATAGTTGGAGTAGTTTTTTCTAAAGTTATATCTGCCGCAATAACAATTGTTGCACCTTTTGCAATTGGATTATTAAAAGTTGTTTGTGTTCCTTCTAGTTGTACTTCTATAGTTTTAGTTCCGTCTTCATTATCATAAACCTTTGTTTCAGCGACTTTAAGTTCACCATCAAACATAACTTCTACTGCTATTATATCTAATTTTTCAATGTATTTCGGCATAATAATTTTAAAATTAGGATTTATAAACATAACATCATCAATACTATCGTTTTCTAATGTAACACCTATTGCAACAGCTTCATTAGTTGTAACTGTAGATAATCTATTGTTTTCTAATTCTATACTTACCTTTTGTGATGGTTCTTCTAACTTTGTAACCATTTCTGTCGTTTCATTTAAAACAGCTATATCCGAATTCTTAGCAACAACATTTAATGAAGATTTTAAGTTTGTAAATTCTTTAATTTCTTCTATGCTATAATCATTGTCTTTTGCGATCGCTTTTGTAATTTCAAAATTCAAGCTTCCTTCAGTTTGTGGTTTTGATGTTTCCAATACAATATTTTCGATTTTAAATGATGTCAAATCAACTTTAATTTCATCTTGTTCTGCTTGCGTATCTTTATCAATTGTATTTAAAATCGTTCCATCTTTAGATTGAATTTCAATCTTACCATTTACTCCCAGTACATTATCAAATTCTTGTTTTGATATTTTTAATTCTTTGTTATACGTATTTGCTTTATATTCTTGTTCTTTACTTGTTGTAAATTTATCATCGTTTTGCGAGATTGTAAAAGAATCTATTAAATTTGAATATGCAATGTTTAATGTGTATCTATTTGCGATGTCTGTTTCTCTTTTATTTTCCTCAGCAGTAACTTTATTGTTATACATGTACCCTTTGTAAATGCCCTCATTAGGGTTTTCTAATGTAATATCTGCAATTTCTCCTAGTTTTTCTTTTTGTACTTGTTCTGCTATTGTTTCTTTTTTTATTGTTAATTCATTATTACTATATAATGTAATTTCCGAATTTAACTTATAATTCAATTTTATGGATGTTTCTTTTATTTTTTCATATGCTTTAGCAGAATAAATATATGTAACTATATATTTTTGTGGCTTGTTTTTTTGCCATTGTATCTTATTATTTTTTATTTCATTGTTTTCTTTTATCGTTAAGGATCCGTTTTTTTCATCATATGTAATATTTTCTTTATTAAGTTCTTTTGTTATTTCTTCTGTGTTATTTATAACTGATACTTTCTCTGGATATTCCCCTGCAAATTGTGGAATACTAATGTTTATATTTGTCTTCTTAACTGGTAAAACGTAGTTTTTTACGTTCGTTGTTACTTTTCCTTGAACAATTATTTTGTTTTCTTCATTTGATGCATATGGAATATATTTGATTGTTTCATAATTTAATTCTGTTTCCACGTTTTTTGCAGTCCACTCTGTATGAAGAACTATTTCTTTTTCAACCTTTGTTTCTTTTGCATCTGTATTTACAAATGTGCAAGTAAGTTTAATTTTATTATCCCTGCTAAAATTGTCTTCGCCTATCTCCTCTTTAATGATTGGATTAATATATATTTGCTCTGAAATTTGCTCTTTATTTGTTATCTGTCCGAATGTAATTTTCTTGTTTTCTGCATCAAAATTCTGAATCTTTTTAGCCACTGTTGTTTGGGCTGCATTACCATTTTCATTTGTATTTTCATCATTTATTTGATCTATTTCAAAGTTTGAAGAAGAAAAATCTATTGCAAGATCTTTAACATAGCCACTCTTTTTTAATGATACAGCAATATTTAGCTTGGTATTTTTCTCGTCAATATTTAATGTTGCACTGTGTTTTCCATTGGTATACTGCACATCAAAATCTACACTTCCATCTTTTGATGTAGTGTTTTGATTCTCTAACTCCTTTTCACTTAAAAATACTTCTGCAGCATAGCTTACTACCGACCACGAATTTGCAAATATAATTACTAGGGCTAACACTGCGGCTATAAACTTAGATATTTTTGCTTGCATATTTTCCTCCAATTTTCACTCTTAAGTTATATATATTTATTATTACATTTTTAATTTATGTTTTGCAATGGATATTTTTTCCTTGCCTAGCGTACAACTGAAATTCGCTTGCGGAAAGGGTTAAAAGCACTTTTATTAAATTTTTATTACATTTTTTTGCACGTAATTTGTTGTGAAATATTTTATGTTAAAATTTAGAGTCAAATAAAGGCTTGTTTTTAAGCATTTTAGCGTTTTTGTCATTTTTATGTAAATCTTGTTTCATATTTATTTTGCTTGATTTCCCTATGATTTTTTCTGTTTTGTAATAATTTTATTATTTTTGAATATTTAGAGTGAAAAATTCATACAATATAGTATGAACTTACAGTCAAGGTCTATCAAAAGTAAATTATCTTGTTAACGAAAACTATTATATATTAAATTTAAAAACAATAATTTAGCTGTTTATGCTAGCTTTTAAATTGCACAAAATATGGGCAAATGCAAATTTTTTTCAAATTTTATTGACAAGTATGTATATAAGTTGTATAATTAAAAAAGTTCATACATCGCGGGA